>ERZ834798.1751-NODE-1751-length-17730-cov-2.610297_pt1 | contig 17730 bp, 18 predicted proteins | sample MGYA00519689_ERZ834798 | MGnify/ENA primary metagenome ERZ834798 (study PRJEB31850, sample SAMEA3708761) | human gut metagenome | biome: human gut; feature: human-associated habitat; material: faeces | place: China | collected 2014 ...
TATTATTGGAAATTTTGAGCATTCAATTTTCCTTCTGGAGAAGAATGACGGGACTCCGGAACAAATTATTGCCATCTATCGGAAGATGCAAGAAACAGTCCACGCACAAGCTGAAAAGTATCGTGCGCTTGGTTTAGATGATACCTCTGATTATATCCAAGACCTACAGAAAAAGTGGTGGGATTATCAGGATACGATTGAGGATATGTTACATGATATTTACCAGACTGCGGTAGATAATCATAACAATATGCTCAGTCTGTTGGAAAACCAGTATGATATGCTGGACAACAATCAGACCAAGGATGCGATGTTGGACAACCTTTATAAGCAGCTTGAAGAACAAAAGAAGATTCAAGAAGAAGCTCATAAGGAAGAACGACGTCTGCGTGATCTCGGACTGGACGAAAACGACGAAGCAATTCAAGATTGTATTGACGCATGGTGGGGCGCTTATAATGATATTCAAGACATTAACTCTAAAATTGCAGATAATGTTCTTGATACATTTGATGACTTCATTGATTATGCCGATGATTTTGATTTGTGGGGAGATTTCAACTTCACCAAGGTTGATTACCTGAAACAAAAGCTGAAAGAGATCAATCGCCTATTTGAAGAAGGTGTTTTAACTCTGAAAGAGTATAACAGCCTCATGCGCGAAACGGGCGTTGAAATCTACAACGAACAGAAAGATGCTCTAACGAAAATCATTGAGATGACGATGGAGCTTGTTCGTCAAGAGGCTGAGGATCAAGTAGATGCTCTGGAAGCACAGATTGACGCTTTCCGTAAAATCATTGATTTGAAGAAAGAGTCTCTTTCTGCAACTAAGGATGAAGAGGACTATCAAAGAACTGTTGCAGAAAAAGTAGCTGAGATTGCTGAAAAGCAAGCGAAGCTTGCGCAGTTGGATCGTGATACGAGTGCATCTGCAAATGCTGAAAAGCAAAAGCTGGCACAAGAGCTGGCTCAGCTTCAGCAGGAGTTGGCTGACTATCAAGCAGATTATGCGTATAATTCACAAGTTGACGCTTTGGACAAAGAAGCTGATACTTTTGAAGACACGAAAAACGATGAAATTTCCTATGTGAAGTCCACAGTTGATACGGAAGAAAAGGTGTATAATGCAGCCATTTCCCGCATCAACAGCAATTGGGAACAGCTATACGCAGACCTAATTGAGTGGAATAAGCAATATGGAGATATGATCGACGGCGAAGATTCTATCACCTCCGCTTGGCGAACTGCTAAGGCAGCAGCGCAGGAATACGGTGATGTCGTGTCTGCGCTGAACGGTATTAACTCTGAAATTTCCTACGCTGGAAAAAATGCTGATGATAAGCAAACGCAAATCGACAGAATTTTGAGTAAGATGCAGACAAATAGTAAGGGTTGGCATACTGCAAAGACGCAGGAAGAAAAGAACCGTTTGGTTAAGGAGAACGAGGATCTTGCCGAACAGCTTTCCGCTCTATTGGGGCGCAAGGTTGTTAAAGTGAATGGCGTTTGGTATCTTGATTCTGCAAATGGCCCGCGCCTATTCCATACTGGTTTGGATGAGGGTTATGTCGGCGGTCGAGCTACCGGCGCTGATGAAGTCCTTTCTGTTTTGAAGGATGGAGAGCTTGTCATGACGAAAGATCAGTATATGCATATTTTCAATTCGTTGAAATATGGTATCACTGGTGTTTTGGACTCATTGATTGGCAATCTTACTTCTACATCACCCGCTGTTTCTGAGGTTGTTAAGTCGATTACAAACGACAATAGCAATACAGATAATTCGTCTACGGATGATCGTGTTACTATTCAGAACTACTTCCAGATGCAGAATGTGACGGAAGAAAATATGAAGGGCTTTGCTGAGTATTATTCCGAGTACACTATCGGAAAACTTATGTCGGCTGCGAAAAGAAAGGGCTTGAAAAATAGCTTTGGAAATTCAATGCTGCGTTGAGAATTTAAGAGACCGCCCATATTAGGCGGTCTCTTTTAATTGTGGGAGGTATTGATATGGTCGTTGATTTTGCAAAGATCAATGTGAACGAGCAACCGATGTTGATTCTCCAAAATCTTGACGATACGCCTATTGGTGTGTTGAGACTTGCTTTCAATGTGGTGGCGGAGCTTTGCTATAACGAGGTATCAACGCTCACATTTGATTTACCAGGAATCGTAGACGGTGTTAAAACGCCAAATTACGATAAGGTTACTGGTATGCGGATTATTGACCTAAAACACTATGGTCGATTTATCTTGATTGATCCAAGTGTAAGAGACGATGGTGTTGAGTTGATAAAAAGCTGCACGGCATATTCATTGGAGTATGAGTTTACTTTCAAGAAGTTGCCATTGACTGAGGGAACATACAATCTGTGGAATCCTATTGCACCAAAAGGAACGATTCTTGGATTGATTACAGAGCTAATGCCGTCTTGGAAAGTTGGTTCTGTAGATTCAACTTTAATTGACAAGTATCGCACATTTGACGATAGTAGTGATCAGAATATCTATAACTTTATGAAGTCCGATTTGCAGGAATCATACGGTTGCATCTTTTATTTTGACACTTATAAGAGACTTATTCATGTGCGTGATGTTATGAACGATGCTCCCATTTCGCCAGTGTATTTTTCTGTTGAGAATCTTGTAAAAGATGTAAAGGTTTCTGAAGACACAGAAAGCATTGTGACAAATCTTGGTGTATATGGCGCAGATGGTGTTGACATCCGAAGCGTCAACCCAATGGGGACAAGTAGCCTCGTTAATTTACGGTACTTCATGACGCTTGATAATTTTAGTCAGAGCGTAATTAACAAATATAATCTGTGGGAAGAAACATTTGAGTCTTACCAACAGCAGTATTACAATCTGACAATCGAAGAAGCTCTGAAAACTGCACAGTTTGTCACAGAGCAAGCCGCTATGACTACTTTGCAAGGAGAATTGACAAGCCTTGAAAATATTCAAGCGGTTACTATTCAGGCTATCGCACAAGGATTGAAGTCACAAAGCGATCTAAATAGCGTCAATGCAAAAATTAGCGCTAAAAAATCGGAGATTACACAGAAGCAGTCTGAAATTGATGCTATTTCTGCGGAAGTTTCAAGTTTGAATGAGCAGATGGTCGCAATCAACAACAAGACTGCCCTATCTGCATTTTTTACAGAAGATGAGTACAAGATTATCAATCGGTATCTGAAAGAGGACTCTGTTTCAGAGGATTCATTTGTAATTCCAAAAGTGGCTACTTATGATACTTCTGGCGAGAGTGTAAAAGTTTCTGGTGCTATTTTTAATATCAGCAGATCAGAAGTTATCAAAGTCAAGAATGATTTCGGTAAGGACATTTATTCTGCATCTGGTGGTGTTTTGGAATGTTCAACTAATGGTTTCGTTCTTCGAGCGAATCTAATTCGTGCGTCTTTGGATTTTGACAGTGACAACAATATTTTGTTTACTGCGCGTGTTAATGACGGTACACTGAATGACGCAGAGTTCCCTAACGCTTGTGTATCTATCTCAGGTACGGCAATTAGTGTTTCGTCTAATGTGAAAGCTGAGTTTGAGGTCAATGGTGCGATTAGCGCTGGAAGTACATTGCAGTTCAAAATCAATACTGCAAATTTGTATTTTACAAGAAGTACGACAGAGTACGAACAGAGAACCGTAGAGTGGGATTTGTTTGAATATGGTAAGGAATTACTTAAAAAGAATGCTTATCCGTGCTATTCATTCTCACTTGATATAGCTAATTTTCTTGCATTGTCGGAGTTTTCATACTTCAAAAATAAGCTTGAGCTTGGTGGGAAAATCTATTGGAAACAACGAGACGGTCGCATTTTGAAGCCATATCTATTAAATGTGAAAATTCCATTTGAGGATTTGTCGAACTTTGAAATTGAGCTTTCAAGTAAATGCAATGCGTTTGATGATAGTTTCAATTATGAAGAGCTTGTGCAGTCTGGGGCTACCGCTGGTAAAACACTCGATGGAAGCAAATGGACATACAATCAGTTTGTGAATAGCGGTGCAGAAACATCACTAAGCAAATTTATGAAGTCTGCACTGGATATTGCAAAGAACAATATCATGTCATCGAGTGGACAGGACATTTCGTGGAGTGAGTCTGGTTTGCGTCTACGGAAACGAATTGACGGATCTCCCACAGAATATGAGCCGTACCAGATTTGGATGAACAATGGTTCGATTATGTTCACCACAGATAATTGGCAGACAGCAAATCTTGCTATCGGTCAAATGGTGTCTGAGGATGGTACGCTTATTAGCGGCGTAATTGCCGATAGCCTCATTGGTAAGTTGATTGCCAGCAACAGTATGATTATCGAAAGTGAAAAGAAAGACGGAAAGACTTCTGTGTTTCGTGTTGATGGGAACGGGGCTTCCCTTCATAACGCTATTTTTGATATCTACAATGCTAATCAGGTACAAATCACTCTAAATCCGTATTCCGGAATTGCAATTGGTAAGTACCCGTTGTATGACGGTGATGAGTATATCATTGATGAAAAGAACGCATCTTTCTGGGTCGATACGAACGGAAATGTTCATATTAAAGGTACGCTTGAGGGCTGCGATGGCAGGTTCAGCGGTGAGCTTTCTGCTGCAAGCGGTAGTTTCAAAGGCGTTGTACAGGCATCTGATTTTCTGGATAAGTCCGGAAATTCAATGCTGACATCTGATAAAAACAAGTTCGATAGTAATTATCTTGATCTTGGCAATATTCAGATTGACGGCACAACTGGTAATATCACGATGACAGGCAGTATCAATCTTCAAGGAAATATTACTTGGGGAACTGGCAGCAGTCCTGTCCGCGTTTTGTATGGCAGATCAAGCTATGCAACACCTACATCTCCGTATTCTTCATATCCCAGCTCGTCTTCAAGCGGTTGGCACAGAAGTTTAAGCGTTGCATATGACTACTATGCTTCGTATTCTTATGACGGCGGTAATACTTGGACTTCTGCAATGCAGATTCAAGGTAAAGACGGTCGTGACGGATATGACGGCGAAGACGGCAGTGATGCAAATGTTACTCGTGGCAACATTGCTAAGGCTCTGTACGAAAATTCGGATGACTATTATTACGATGGAATTTATTCGTACAGATCTGGCAGTCGATATTACCTCGCTATTAACGCATCCTATATTCTTGCTGGCAATATTGATGCTGATATTATCGAGCTTACATGCGGTTATGGTGGTTTTGCAAAAGGATACGGATCTGGTAGTAGTGGCCGATTGACCTATGGCGCAATGATGTATGGTAGCAACGGTAATGGCTATGCCCCTTACTTTATCGTCACCAACTCTGGATGTCGAATGACTGGCTTGGATGAGGTTGGTGCAATGGACTTCTTCATTACTGCTAACGGCATTTACGCAAGTGAAGAAATTACATTGCGCTCTGATAGACGATTGAAGAATACCATCAACTACGATTTTGATCGTTACGATGAGTTTTTCATGGGACTGAAACCAGCGACATTTAAGTATAACAATGGTCATGGCGGAAGACTTCATTCTGGATTTATTGCGCAGGATGTTGAAGATGCTCTTCACAACGCTGGTCTGTCTAATATGGATTTCGCTGGTCTGGTTATTGCACCTATTGAAGAGGTCAATGAGGCAGACGGAATTACAGACAATTACTACAAGCTTCGTTACGGCGAGTTCATTTCTTTGAATACACATATGATCCAGAAACTATATCGTCGTATCACAAAGCTTGAAAATGAATTGCAATCTTTGAAAGAGGGTTAATATATGAAGGATGAAGTTATCAATCGTTTAGTTGCTGTACTGAATGCGCTTGACAATGTTTCTGTCCGTGGAAAGCCGAATCTTGCAAATCTGAGTGGAAGTATCGCCATTCTTGAAGAGACGAGAGACATTTTGCTTGGTTGTGAGATTACGAAGAAAGAGGAACAGCCAAAAGATAAGTAAGCGGAGGTGCAGTTATGGCTTTTTGGGGCGACTATTTTATTTTTGATGGTATCCCTTGCACAGAATACGGGCTAAGGCTTTACGAAGTCAATGGCGTTTCTCCTGGCAATGGTAGTTTCCCTTCGCCGGCAGAAATTTCGGAAGATCGTATTTCTGGTCGATATAAGCCGCTGTTTTATGGTATCACGCAAAATGAACCATTGACATTCAAAATGGTATTTGGAGCTGATAAGTCGTTTGTGAAAACAAACGGCTTTTTTGATGCCTGGGATCGGGAGGCAATCAGCGCATGGTTGTCTCCCGTCGATGGTTATAAGTGGTTGGAGATTGAGCAGGCCGATATGGAGCAAGTTCGATATCGGTGCTTAATTGAAGATTTGCAGATGGTCGAGATTGGTAATTTACCGATTGCCTTTTCATGCACGGTTCGATGCGATTCTCCATTTGCTTATCAGTATCCGGTGACATATAGCTATAACTGCAGCGGCAGCACTAACATTATTTTGCGCAATCTCGGTAGCTATCGTGGTGGGTATCAGCCAAAGATAAAGATTACGCTGAATGGCAGTAATACTATCAAAATTATCAATCATTCTGATAACGATAGAGTTTTTGCATTGAGCGATCTTCCACAAGACTACTTTCTGGAGATTGAAGTTGATAATGAAAACGGTGTAATTACAAACAATATGGATTTGAACCTATATCCGTATTTCAATTTTGAATTCTTCAAGCTTGTTTGTGGCGACAATTTGCTTGAAGTGGTTGGGAATTGTATGTTGGAAATCCAATGTGAGTTCCCCGTAAATGTTGGAGGTTAATATGCAATCAAAAGTTTATGACCTACCTGAAATCCTTTTTGTTGGCGGGGAAACACACGATTTACGATTTTGCCTATTCACTGATACACGAAAGCCGTTCAGCGCCTCTGGCGCTACGGCTACATTTTCAGTGGTGTATTCAGTAAATCGTACAGGTACTCCGGTGCTATCAAAGCCCATGTCTATTATTGCAAATGATGATGGTGTTGAAAATATTCTGACGGTTACGCTTCTTCCACAAGAAACCGTAAATCTATATGGGAAGTATATCTATCAGATTACCATTCAGGATATGTCCGGAGAAACTGAGATTCCAAGCCAAGGCATTTTGGGTATTACAAACAATATTGATAAGGCAATCATCAAATAAGGAGGATTTGCGATGACTACTACATATTTCTTGAATCAGGTAATGGGTAATCTATTTCACACAAAGGAGAATCCAGCGCTTCCAGGTGATTATTACATTGGTTTAAGCGCGACTGAACCTGGCGTAGACGGATCTGGCGTATCTGAGCCGGCTTCAAGTGCAGGATATAAGCGTGTTAAGCTGACCGTGCTGAGTGAACCGACTGCTGGTGTAATTAAGAATACTGCTGCGGTTTCGTTTGATGAGTCAACTGCGAACTGGGGTACAATGACGCATTTCGTTATTTACGACGCTTTGACTGGCGGAAATCTGCTTATGTTTGACGGGCTGTCTTCTGCTCGTAATGTTGAAACTGCGACTATCGTTACCATTAAGGCTGGTAGCCTGACTTTGACATTGAGCAATCCTACATAAAATTAGCTAAACAATTTGGCGGTGAGTTATGGCACAAGAATATAATATCTATCTTCGCAAGCGGCTGACGGAGTTTGATGTTATTATCAAAAATCTTCCGTATCGAGACGGCCTAATCATGTATAACAAAATGTATCTGGATGCGATGGTTAATTATTTGTGCCTACAAAGATTTATCATCGGAGAGAGTGACGCTGATCTTAGAACTGAGATTGACGAGTTGTTAGAGCGTGTATTTAATACATTTCAGAGCAAGGTTGAGATTGATTTGGATGTTGAATTGGCTGCTGGTAAGCCGATTTCCGGTCAATCTGACCTTGTTTTTGCAACGAACCCATTCGAGATGGGCGAAGAAACATACGAGGTTTTTCAAAATCTAACGAGACTTACAACATCTGCATTGCAATATGATCTTGCAAAGTCAATTGGAAGCGGGCGCAGTGATTTAATCTTTCACACATCGACCGCTGACACATTAAAGACTGCTTTTGATAAAATGCAGAATAATGTTGAGCTTTTGTTAAGTTCTGATACAGATAAAGAAACATTTGCTGGTGCTGGCACGGAGATGCAATTAAACACAGATCGGTTTGATTTGTATTACTTGCTTGCTGTGCAAGGAGAGGCTGTTATGAATCTGCTCTGCTCGATGGATTTTGAAATGTGGTACACGCTTGGCAATGCAAATCAGACATTTTATTTGACTGCTGTAAACAACGGTGTGAAATCGACAAAGTATCTTTCTGCGGATGGATTTATGTCACTAATTGCCGCAGTCAATGAATCTCTCGAAGCTTTTATTAAGGCGGAATTTTCGGAACTACATTTGACACCAAATGTTGTTGCCGGCTTAAAGCGATATCGTTTGTTGTCTGATCTCGATTCGTCTACTCTTAGCAGCATAGATTCTGTGTCACTTGACGAGCTTGATTATGTTGAGCTGGCTTAAAACGATTAGGAAGGTGTTTATATATGTCTAAGGGTACGCTTGGTAGTTTTAATGGAACTACAACAGCGAACGCAAACATGGTCGATGTATTCAGAAGAAACGAAATTGAATTACATCAGAATAGTGTTTTAGCATTCGCTGAACGAATGATTATTAAGAAAATTGGTATTCAATGCGATCCAGGCACAGAGGTATCCATCAACGGATGCGATATCCCGATTGTGTCTGGTGTTTTTGAATTAGGGTATGGGCAAATTGACATTACAAGTCTTGTTTTCAAACAGGCTGTAGCTGTCAACATCTATTACATGTATTAACAAACAGGAGGTTGCTATGAGTGATATTCCTTTTTGGAGTGGAGGTTCTGGCGGCGGAACAGGCGGAGTTTCTAACTACGACCAGCTTTCCAACAAGCCGGTAACAAACATTAGCGGCTCTGGTATTGTTATTTCAAGCTTATCTACTGGCGTTTACAATATCGACGGAACATGGAAGATCACGTCAGATGATGATGAGCGTGAGACATTAAAGGACGATCTTTTCTATGTTAAAAATGACGGAGATAATGTCAAGCTTACATGGATCAGCGCAGGTCTGATTAAGACATATAGCGTTCCGTCTAACGGTAGTAAGGATGACATTGTTGAAGACAGTGTTGCCACATCTTCAGCGGTCATTGCAGATATGATTGGCAGTTTTTAATTTGTGCAGAAAGAGTAGCGCTATCTTTTTGTAAATATTCTGTAAGCTAAATAACAAGAAAGGAGAACAAGATAATGGCTCATTTTGTGTATACGGGCTTGAAAGCAAATTTGCCAGAAGTCCGTGAAAATGCGTTTTATCTTTGTACGGACACAAGAGAGATTTACTTTGGTGCAGATCTCTTTACCGAGGCAGTTCGTACATACACTGGTGAAAAACCGGCAACTCCTGCCATTGGCGTTCTGTATGTTAATACGGACACCAAGGTTGGTGAGATTTGGACGGGCAGTGCATGGGTACAGCTATTCGGTGGATCGTCAACAGACGATATTGTGTTCAAAGAAGATCTGGTGTTTACATATCAGTTTGGTAAGTATACGCCGGTCGGAGGCAAGGTCACAGTTCCAGCAAAGGATAAGACTTTGACAGAGCTTCTGAATGACGCTTTCGCAGAAGATCAGAACCCAACTGTAACTCAGCCGAGTGTTACATTGACTGCGGCTAAGATCAAGGCTTATGAGGTCGGCACAAAGGTGTCTCCGGACTATTCTGCCGTTCTGAATCCTGGCTCTTATGAATTTGAACCGAAGGCTACCGGTATTGTCGCTTCCGCATGGAAAGTGACTAACACGGACGGCGGCGAGAAGACAACAGCCAGCGGCACATTTGACGAGATTCAGGTCGGAGACGACACGGCTTATTCTATCACTGCAGAGGCGACTTATGCGGACGGCGCTATGCCGCAGACTGCACTTGGCAAGAATTACGCCGCAGGCCAGATCAAAGCCGGTACAAAGTCTGCAACAAAGAGCAAGATTTCCGGCTATCGTAATAGCTTCTATGGCACTCTGACCGCAAAGGACGGCGAGGTGAATTCTGCACTGGTGCGTGGTCTCTCCGGAAAGAGTGGCAGAGCGCTTGCTGTCGGCAACAGTTTCAGTATCACAATTCCTGTCGGGGCAATCCGCGTTGTGTTCGCTTACCCAGCGACGCTGCGTGATGTGAACTCTGTGCAGGATGTGAATGGCATGAATGCTGAGATCAAGTCCGCGTTTACCAAGTACACCGTCGATGTTGAGGGCGCAAATGGTTACACGGCCAAGTCTTATAAGGTGTATGTGATGGATATGGCGAACGCCAACGACGCTTCAAACACCTATAAGGTTACGATCTGAGGAAGGAGGGAATTGTAATGGCTGATTTCGGTAAACTGAATTTCGCGGTTGCATTCGTTCCTCAGACGGCTTTCCCTTTGGACGGACGTACATATTTTGAAAGCCTTGAAGCGGCGCAGGCCGCTGCTGCAATTGCTGTTCCTGTCGGCAGCTCTGATGGCGTATATCATTATGGTATGGAACTATTTGTCGTTGAGAACGGTGTGTCTGCTGGATATCGTATCCAACCGGATAAGACTCTTACGAAAGTCGATGGTATTTCTGCCGAGGATCTTGTCGGAGAGTTTTAATCTATTTGCTTGATTTGGCGAGGGCAATAGCCCTCGCTTTATCTATATTTATCACTATTTTATAAGCCGTATCAACGGCAAGAAAGGATGAAGAAACTATGGCAAATCTAATTTATAAGGGCTTGAAAGCTAACTTGCCTGCGGAGCGTAATGTAAACAGCTTCTATCTCTGCACGGATACCCGTGAGCTGTTCTTCGGCGCAGATCTTTACACTGAGGCTGTGCGCTTCTACGATGGTACTAAGCCTACCGCTCCTGCCCAGGGTGTGTTGTACATTGACACTGTTTCTGGCGCTGGTGATGTGTGGACTGGTACTACATGGAAGTCTGTTTTCACCGCTATTGTAACAAAGACCGTTGCTACAACTATCGGTGCTTCAGCAAGTGACAGCGAAGTGCCTACTGCAAAGGCAGTCAAGGATTATGTTGCTGGTATTACTGGTAGCGAACTTGGCGAGCTGGCGCACAAGGATAGTGTATCCGAAGCTGAGCTTGAAGAGACTCTAAAGAACAAGATCAACGGTAAAGTTGATTCTGTTGGTGCTGGCGACAACAGTGTTGACGTCGGCGGCACTGCCACTAAGCCTACTGTTAAGGTAAAGCTATCTCCAGCTGCGGGTAATGCTTTGGAGCTTGATGAGACTGAAGGTCAAGAAGGTCTGAAGGTCGTTATCCCAGATGCAGACACCTATACTGTCGTTAAGGACGAGTCTGCTGCTGACGGTTTTGCTGCAACCTACCATCTGACTAAGAATGGTGCAAATGTCGGTGCTGCAATCAATATTCCTAAGGATATGGTTGTTCAGAGCGGTACTGTTGTCACCAATCCGAAAGGTCAGGCTGAGGGTACTTATCTGAAGCTGGTGCTTGCCAATGCTGAGAACAGCGAGATCTATATCCCTGTTGATTCTCTGATTGAGTATGTCACCTCTGGTTCTGCTGCTGGCGATATGGTCGTTATCGACATTGATGAGACTACTCACAAGGTAACTGCTACTATCACTGACGGTACTATCACCAAGGCTAAGCTGACCACTGAGCTACAAACTGAAATCAATAAGATCCATACTCATGCCAATAAGGACGAGCTGGATAAGATTGAGACCGGCGACAAGGAGAAGTGGGACACCGCTGCTGGTAAGGCTCACGAACACGCTAACAAGGCAGAGCTTGACAAGATCGAGGTTGGCGATAAGGCAAAGTGGGATGCCGCAGAGCAGAACGCGAAGGACTATGCGGATGAGCTGAACACCGCTATGGGCAAGCGTATGACTGCTGCAGAGGGTAAGCTTACTACTTTGCAGGGCGACGAGAAGACCGAGGGTTCTGTCAAGAAGGCTCTTGCTGACGCTAAGGGCTATGCAGACGGCTTGAACAGCAACATGGATACCCGTGTTAAGGCTGTCGAGGAAGCTGTCACTGTCGGTACTTTTTAATCGAGGATTTTTCATTCGCTTCAATCAATGATATATCCGAAAACGGCGGACGGGCAAAAGCCCGTCCGCTTTCTTTATCAATTTAAGGAGGTGTGCAAGTGGGATACAATTTTCGGGTTTTTGAAACGGTAAAAAGCAAGGCTGAAAATACTGCCTTGATTCCGATTACACCTGGACGGTATCTGATCTGCACTGATACTTCCGATGTCTACTATGACACCAAAGACAATGTTCGTAAACATCTTACTGACATTATTGATTTGGAGACGGACGCGGAAAGAACAGCAATCCTTGCTCCATTGGACAAATTTTACTTTGTAAAAGATACGGCTCACTTCTGGCGCTATTTGAATGATGCGTGGGTTGACCTCACATCTGGAAGCGGCGCAAGCGACGCTGTTTATGCAACTCTGGCCGCAGATGGATGGGTGAACGGCAAACAGAGTATTTCGATCAATGGATTAGGTGCAAATCAGAATGGAATTATCAGCATTACACAAGACATTTCAGCACAAGCGATGGAGGCAGTAAAGAATGGAGAGCTTTATGTCTGCGCTCAGGCCGATGGAACTATCACAATCGCTGCGGATGGCACTGTACCCACCTGCGATATTCCGACCGTCATTATTTTGCTGAGTTAAGAAAGGCGGTGTTGACGGATGAGCGAAACAACTAACTACGGGCTTTATTTGGAAGATGATGCGTCTGCTAAGTTCCAAACATGGAGACAGAAAATGAATGGTTCTGAGCAATCCAATATGGTGAAAATTGACACCGCTCTTGGCGAGAAAGCAGACAAAAGCACTTCAGCTACGGCAACATTGCTGGCTTCCGCATGGGTAGGCGTAGATGCTCCTTTTACACAAGAACTCTCTATTGAGGGGCTTGGTGCTGCGCAAAACGGAACTATTTCGGTGGCGCATAGTGCGACTGCCGAGCAACGGGAAATTGCGCGAGAAGCGTTGCTCTCCATCACTGGTCAGGAAAACGGAAAGCTACAAATCGTAGCTGATGGTGAACTCCCAGAACAAGATATTCCCGTTGTAATTATTCTCTTAGGTTAATGGAGGAATCAATATGCCTATTATTTCTAATTTCCCAACTGGCGGCGGATCTGGCGGCGGACTTGCCCTTGCTGCTGTTACGGGAATTGCAACGCTCGCGGCGGCTGGAAAGGTCTATGTAAAATGGACTGATCCTGATGATATGGTCGTTGCCGGCTCTACTCTTGCCGCATGGGGAGGAACACTCCTTGTTCGTAAGGCTGGTTCTGCTCCGACAAGTCGTAGAGATGGCACAATCGTTCTCGACAGCAAGACACGAGATCAATATAAATCTGCCTATTTCTGTGATAGTGGATTGACTAACGGCGTGAAGTATTACTACAAGCTGTTCCCATACACTACCACTGGTACATATACGGACAGTGCGGAGGACGAATTCAATGTTACTCCTGCTGCTGTAAATGTTGGTAATATTTCTGGTGCAAGCGCCGTTGCCGCTGGTAATGGAAAGCTTGCAATCAAGTGGACTGATCCAGCCGCGACCGTAGTTTCGGACGGCGTGACGCTTGCGACATGGGCAAGCACAAAGATTGTCGTTAAGGCTGGAAGCTACGCAACTTCTCCAGATGATAGCGCTGCGGCTTATAGCTTAAATGTGACCACTCGTAATCAGTATGCGAATTCCGCACTTACTGTTACCGGCCTAACTAACGGAACAACCTATTACATTTCATTCTTCCCCATCTCTACGGATGGTGCAGTTAATGTAAACACAAGTAATAGAATAACCGGAGTTCCAAATCGTTTGAAGATTTCGACTGTTCCAAGCCAGAGTGGTACATTGACATACAATAAGAACTCTCAGTCCCCGTCTTGGAGTAACTATGATACATCCAAGATGACGATTGGCGGAACGACATCTGGGACAAACGCCGGTACATACAATGCTACATTTACGCCGAAAGATGACTATTGCTGGTCTGACGGTACGATTACGGCAAAGACTGTTTCGTGGAAGATCGGTAAGGCAACTGGTACGCTGACTGTAAGCAAGACAAGTATCACGCTGAACCTAAGTAAGCTGACTGATACATTTACAATCGGCGGAAATTATGATGGTACTTTGAGTGTTACATCTAATAAGACAAGCGTGGCGACAGCTTCTCGTAGTGGGACTACGGTTACAGTTTCTCATGTCAATCAGACAAACGGAGAAGCTACTATCACAGTTAGTTGTACTGCCGGTACGAACTATACCGCACCCGCAAGCAAAACTGTCGCGGTCAAAGCTGAGTTCATTCTTGCTACGCTGAATGACAACTCTTGGGCGGCTATTCACAGTGTCTCTGGAACAGGTGCAAGCTATTGGGCGGTCGGTGATCGTAAGGCTGTCTCTGTGAGTGGAACAGTTGGTACTAAGTCAGTCAGCGGAACTTATTATGTTTATATCCTTGGATTTAATCATAATGGTGCAACTGGCATTGATTGGTACATTCAAGACCGCTTTGACTAATGGTGTTGATATTTGCTTGACAGACAGTAAGTACAACAGCTATTCCACAGACGGAACGAAATATTTCAACATGAACCATAGTTCAAATACGAACTCTGGTGGCTGGAAAGGCTGCGATCTTCGTTACGATGTGCTTGGCTCAACGAATACGAATGATGGCGATGCTACATCTACGACTGCGACAAATCCTGTTGCGAATACGCTAATGGCAGCTCTTCCGTCAGATCTTCGTGCTGTGATGCAGCCAATGACGATCTATACGGATAATGTTGGCGGCGGTTCAAACACAGCGTCGAATGTTACCACATCTGTTGACTACTTGCCGCTATTGGCTGAGTATGAGATTTTCGGTAGTAGAAGCTATGCGAACTCTACAGAACAGACTTATCAGGCACAGTATCAATACTTCAAGAATGGTAATTCTAAAGTGAAGTATCGTGATAGTTCCACCTCTACCACTGCGTATTGGTGGGAGCGTTCTCCGTACTACAGCTACAGCAGCGCCTTCTGCTTTGTGGGCACGGGCGGCGCCGCGAGCTACGCCGGCGCCGGGGTTTCCAGTGGCCTCGCCCCCGCTTTCCGCGTCTAATCCCGTATCAAGAGAATCCTGCCCTCGAAAGAGGGCGGGTTTCTTTTTGTTTTTCAAAATATAAAAAGGAGTTCTATTTATGTCGGTATTAAAAGCACATAGATCTGAAAGCAAAGCTGAGTTTGTAAATACCGCAAACAAGATTTATGTGGAAACGATTAACTTCTTATCTCGACTTTCTGCAAGATTTTCAAGATTGATGGCAAACGATGTATCACATCTTGCGTCAGAAGTCCTTGTGAACGCAGAAAAGGCAAATAGTATCTTTCCATCGGATCACACCAGAAAGGAATTGCGCAAGCAACACCTTTTAGAGTCAAGAGCTGCGTTGATGGCTTTGGATGTTGAGTTGTCTCATTGCTACGACATTATGATGCTGAATCCAGAGGGATGTTTCACAACATCAAACGGGAATCCAGTTAAACCAGCGAGAGCGAAAGAAATTCTTGAAAATATGGCGCAATCGCTTGGTGAACTGATTGATTCCGAAAACGGTCTTTTGACAAATACATTAAAGAGCGACAAAGACCGCTGATATTATATCTACCCACGAAAATTGGGCTTTGCTTACCAAATCATAAAAATTGGGTGCATTTCTGTAAAACCTGTCGGCTTTGGGGATTCCCGCTGTCCACTGCGAATTGGTGGGAGCGTTCTCCGTACTACAACAACAGCAACAACTTCTGCAATGTGAACACGAACGGCAACGCGAACAACAACAACGCCAGGAATTCCAATGGCCTCGCCCCCGATTTCGCAACCCTTTTTAGGTATGGTCAAATACGGTAGTCCTTTTGAGGATGACGGAGACCTTTGCGAAAGGAGAAATGTTTCCCGTGGATAAAACCCGAAACCGCTCTTTTGATGCTTTTGCACGGACGCTTCTTGCATGGTGGGAGGATATTGTGCTTAATCCTATTTCATGTGTCAAGGCAAAGCAGTTTAGGCGCACTCTATATTACAACTGTACGAAAGGCGAATAACTATTTATGACAAGCAAAGAGCGTCATGAGGCAAGATTCCAAAGACGGAAAGCCGAGAGATGGCGCAAGAAACAAGAACGAAGCTTTGCTGTAGGAACAATGGCAGATGTATTTTCCTATGGCGACTTATACAAAGCAGGAAAGCAATGCTGCAACGGTGTACGCTGGAAGAATAGCGCACAAAGATTTGAAATGCACTTGTTTTCTGGTACGGCGCGGCGGAGAAAATTACTGCTGGATAAAACGTGGAAGCCATGTCCATATGTTCATTTTGTTATCTCCGAGCGCGGCAAAACAAGACCAATTGACGCACCTCGTATTCAAGACAGGCAGATACATAAGGTTTACACAAAGAAAGTCCTATTACCTTTATATCTGCCAGATATGATTTGGAATAACGGAGCAAGTCTTCCAGGCAAAGGTTTTCATTTCTCTAAAAGACTTTTGCGTGAGGACTTGCATTATCATTTTAAGCGCTATGGGAGAAATGGAAACATAATCCTTTTAGACTGCAAGCAATTCTTTCCGAGTGCATCGCATCGCGTTATTTATGCTCGTCATGACAAGCTGATTCATGATTATGATTTACGCAAGCTTGGTGATGATATCGTTGCATCAAGCACCGGCGATAAAGGTATGCCGCTTGGAGTTGAGCCAAGTCAGGCTGAAATGATTGCTTTTCCATCTCCGCTCGATAACTACATTAAATGCCAGCTCTCTATTAAATGCGCTGGTCATTATATGGATGACTACTATATCATAGTTCCTCCGAATCAAGATCCAAAGGAGATCATGCGTCTCATTGTTCAAAAAGCGTCAGAACTGGATCTGACAATTAGTAAAGAAAAATCCAGAATTGTTCCGCTCTCCAAACCGTTTCGTTATTGTAAGGCGAAATATATCTTGACGGAAAGCGGTCGTGTTATTGTGACTGGTAATCGAGGAAGCTTCAAGCGTACCAGACACAAAATCAAAGCATTCTACGAGAAAGTCCAGAACGGAGAAATGTCCTACGAGGATTTATGGACTTCTGTAAATGGAATGCTTGCGTATTTAGAGAGCTACCAAAACCATCAACGAGTGTTGAGGCTGCGACGGCTCTTTTATGCTATCTATGGCTTTTCAGCAGAAAACATAGAAAATTTCAGAGCAATGGAGAGATTAAAAGATGCAGTACATTGTACATAGAAGATTGAAAGACACTGCTATTTGCGGTGGCGTAAATATTCCAGCGACAACTATTTGTGAAGAAATCTGCGGTGTTATTTATTACAACGGTCTTCCTGTTTGTTATACGACAAGTGAAAATGCTTATCAGTTTTTTGCGAGAAACGATGACGAGTGCGGTTTGCGTCGTGGCAAATTAACTCAGACCATTCAAAAAACACTTTCTAAGCGTGATGGTAATTATCAGATCCGATGGGATAAGGTCTGGGCAGATCCAAAATGCCGTCAATACAAAAGACCAGAATATGAAGATTATTGGCTTTGGAATCACGAGTTTTTCAACG
>ERZ834798.1756-NODE-1756-length-17663-cov-8.945252_pt1 | contig 17663 bp, 12 predicted proteins | sample MGYA00519689_ERZ834798 | MGnify/ENA primary metagenome ERZ834798 (study PRJEB31850, sample SAMEA3708761) | human gut metagenome | biome: human gut; feature: human-associated habitat; material: faeces | place: China | collected 2014 ...
ACTATCTTCCATCTTCATGTTTGTATGACTTATTTCTGTTTTATAAAATATAAAAGCCTTAGTAACTGGAAGTTACTTTTTCAATTGAGTTTTTACATTTTTTTTACATTTTTACATTTCTTTACAAGGAATCGCGTTTGCAGTAAAAGCACCCCCGCCACAGGTTTTTATTCCTGTAGCGGGGGTGCTGTAAAATATGGGATTCAACTATCGCAGATCAGTATTCCAATACATAGGTTGCTGTCTCGGTAATCGGGAAACATACCTGTCCGCCTGCATTCGAAACTGTCTTGACAATGCGGGTTCTGCCGTTGGCATCTACCTTGTAAACCGTCACTTCTCCGTTTTTCACAGGTACTGTGGTATGGAATACAACGCCTGTACCCAATGCCTGTTTGTTGGTAAAGTCGATGGTTCTGGAATGCTCTGTAACAGTATCCTTATGTTCAAAGTTGGTTTCCTTGTAACCGGACAACTTGCTCTTTGCAAGGAAGGTTACTGCATCGGAGTTGCCGATGAATACATGCAGGCCACGCAGAGCTGAGGTGGACACTGCTTTCACTGTTGCTGCAGGAATTGTCTTGTCAAAGCCGCTGGCATCTACATGAAGCAGATCCTGGTTGGCACCGGATACATTCTGCTGCTTGTCTTTTGTCTGGGTAGAGATCACTTTTGTAATGGCATCCCATCCGGTGATCTGCTCTCCTGCGATATTTGTTGTGGTCAGTACCGGTTCAGGAGCTGATGAGCCGGAGTCAGAGGAATCACTGCTGGTGTCTCCGGCGGACGGTGCAGTTGTCGGGGTTACAGGAGCAGGGGCCGGAGTCGGGGTCACAGGAGCAGGTACCGGAGTCGGGGTTACCGATGGATTTTCAGAATCATCCGATGTTGTGCCCGGAGTTCTCAGAACATAATAAGTATGCTGGCTCATATTTTCTTCCAGAGTTGCTGGATCCGGATAATAACCTACACTTTTGTACTTGGAGTCATATACAATATAACATACGGTACTATAATTATAGATTCTTCCTATAATAACCTCATATGTATCCGTAGGATACGGATATCGCACAATATATTCGTCCGCAAATTTTTCTGCCTCTTGCAAGGTAAAAAAGGGCAGTTCCGCACTCTCCAACTCTTTTATGGTCGTTGCTCTCACCCAGTCCTTACTACCATCCGGCCATTTTTTGCACCAATGTGCATGAATTTCTGTTGCTGAGCTGTATACATTATATGGCGATGCCTCATTTTTATTACTCTCGGGCTTGTCACTCTGAGGATCGTCATACCAGCCCGTAAATATATAGCCATCTCTAGTAGGTGTCGGGAGACTTGTAAGCATTCCGGCTATCATTTTAACGCTAGTGTTCATACTCATTTGCCCTTCGTGAAGATTAAATGTGGCATCATACTGGGGATAATAATAATATGTGGCGTTATTCAGATCCAATTCTGTACACGAATCTTCTACAGCCTCATATGAATTTAAATACTTTTTATACAGATAGATATAACTGTCACCTTTTTTCCCTAGCAGGTAATAATAATTACCGTTTGTACTGTCGCTTAGCGTGAAATATTTTAAATGAACTTCTTTCGCTGCGCTAATAAAGTTAATATAAGTTGCATTGTCTAATTGACTCAAATCCGCTAAGTTTTTAATTACATCCTCTTGATTCTCAGCTGTGACTTCTGTCCAGCCCGTGTTTACACTCTCTGCCGCCTTTGCGTGCATCTCCGGCACCATGCCTGCTATCAACGTAATAGCCAGTGCCAGACTAAGCACCTTTCCTAAAAATTTTGTTTTTCTCATTCTCTTTCCCCTTTCTTCTGTACTTCCGATTTCTATAAATCTGAGTTGTGTTTATTATAACAGCATTTCCAGAAAATAAGCGACAGATTGCACCAATCGACCCAAAAACGACATCAATCGACCGGGACGGAAATATCGTGCTTTAATTCAGACGAAATAGTAACAAAAAAGAGCCTCATTACTGATATTTCTATCAGTAATGAGGTTCTCATCTTATTCTCATATACCCCAATTTATTGCTTGCGCAATACCCTCTCAGATCTGCGTGTTTACCGCCAAATTACTTATCGGCGATAGCAGCCTGTGCTGCAGCCAGTCTTGCGATAGGTACACGGAAAGGTGAGCAGGATACATAATCCAGACCAATCTTGTGGCAGAACTCTACGGAAGAAGGATCTCCACCGTGCTCACCACAGATACCAACGTGCAGCTTAGGATTTACAGGCTTACCAAGCTTGATAGCCATCTCCATCAGCTTGCCGACACCGGTCTGATCCAGCTTAGCGAACGGATCGTTCTCGAAGATCTTGGTGTCATAGTAAGCGTTCAGGAACTTACCTGCATCATCACGGGAGAAGCCGAAGGTCATCTGGGTCAGGTCGTTGGTACCGAAGCAGAAGAAATCAGCTTCCTTAGCGATCTCATCAGCAGTCAGAGCTGCTCTGGGGATCTCGATCATGGTACCTACTTCGTACTTCATATCTACACCGGCAGCTGCGATCTCAGCATCAGCGGTCTCTACAACTACCTTCTTAACGAACTTAAGCTCTTTCACTTCACATACCAGAGGAATCATGATCTCAGGCTCTACATTCCAGTCGGGATGTGCCTTCTTAACCTCGATTGCCGCACGGATAACAGCCTTGGTCTGCATCTTGGCAATTTCAGGATAAGTAACAGCCAGACGGCATCCTCTGTGACCCATCATAGGGTTGAACTCATGCAGAGAAGCGATGATGGTCTTGATAGCCTCTACGCTCTTGCCCTGTGCCTTAGCCAGCTTCTCAATGTCAGCTTCCTCGGTAGGAACGAACTCATGCAGAGGCGGATCCAGGAAACGGATGGTAACAGGGTTGCCCTCCAGAGCCTCATACAGCTGCTTGAAGTCGTTCTGCTGATAAGGCAGGATCTTATCCAGTGCTGCTTCTCTCTCCTCTACAGTGTCGGAACAGATCATCTCACGGAATGCTGCGATTCTGTCCTCTTCGAAGAACATATGCTCAGTACGGCACAGACCGATTCCTTCAGCGCCCAGCTCACGAGCCTTCTTAGCGTCTGCAGGAGTATCTGCATTGGTACGAACTTTTAACTTACGATATTTGTCAGCCCAAGCCATTACACGGCCGAACTCACCGGCGATGGTAGCATCAACAGTCTTGATCTCGCCATCATAGATGTTACCGGTAGTACCATCGATGGACAGCCAGTCACCTTCATGGAAGGTCTTGCCAGCCAGAGTGAACTGCTTGTTCTCCTCATCCATAGCGATATCGCCACAACCGGATACACAGCAGGTACCCATACCACGAGCAACTACTGCTGCGTGAGAAGTCATACCACCACGAACGGTCAGGATACCCTGGGAAGCCTTCATACCGGTGATATCTTCAGGAGAGGTCTCCAGACGAACCAGAACAACTCTCTCTCCTCTTGCATGCCACTCTTCTGCATCTTCTGCGGTGAATACGATCTTACCACATGCAGCTCCGGGAGAAGCACCAAGACCCTTGCCGATAGGAGTTGCAGCCTTCAGAGCAGCGGTATCGAACTGAGGATGTAACAGAGTATCCAGGTTACGAGGATCGATCATTGCAACTGCCTCTTCCTCGGTTCTCATGCCCTCATCTACCAGATCACAAGCGATCTTCAGAGCTGCCTGAGCGGTTCTCTTACCATTTCTGGTCTGTAACATGTACAGCTTACCATGCTCAACAGTGAACTCCATATCCTGCATATCTCTGTAATGATCTTCCAGAGTCTTACATACTTCCTGGAACTGAGCAAATGCCTCAGGGAATTTGTCAGCCATCTCAGCGATCTTCATAGGTGTACGAACACCTGCTACTACGTCCTCACCCTGTGCGTTGGTCAGGAACTCACCGAACAGGCCCTTAGCACCGGTAGCCGGATCTCTGGTAAATGCAACACCGGTACCACAGTCATCACCCATGTTACCGAATGCCATAGACTGAACGTTAACAGCAGTACCCCAGGAATAAGGGATATCGTTGTCACGACGATAAACGTTTGCACGCGGGTTGTCCCAGGAACGGAATACAGCTTTGATAGCGCCCATCAGCTGTTCCTTGGGATCATCAGGGAAGTCTACACCGATCTTAGCCTTGTACTCAGCCTTGAACTGGCCAGCCAGTTCCTTCAGATCATCAGCAGTAAGCTCAACGTCCTGCTTAACACCCTTCTTCTCTTTCATTGCATCGATCAGCTGCTCGAAGTACTTCTTACCTACTTCCATAACAACGTCGGAATACATCTGGATAAATCTTCTATAGCAGTCCCAAGCCCAACGAGGGTTGCCGGACTTCTCAGCGATTACGTTAACAACGGTCTCATTCAGACCAAGGTTCAGAATGGTATCCATCATACCGGGCATGGATGCTCTCGCGCCGGAACGAACGGATACTAACAGAGGATTCTCGTGGTCGCCGAACTTTTTGCCGGTGATCTCTTCCATCTTAGTAATGTACTCGTTGATCTGACCCTGGATCTCTTCATTGATCTCGCGTCCATCTTCATAATACTGTGTACATGCCTCTGTTGTAATGGTGAAGCCCTGAGGAACCGGCAGACCAATGTTGGTCATCTCAGCCAGATTCGCGCCCTTACCACCAAGCAGTTCGCGCATGTTTGCATTACCTTCGGTAAACAAATATACCCATTTCTTCATACTTCTTTGTCTCCCTTTTTATAATATTTTTGACAAAACTTTGTAACCCAAACCATTACCGGAGCATTTCGGCCTCGGTTTTTAGTACTTTGATATTGTAACAATCTACCAATAGAATATCAAGCCGAAATTGATAATTTTTTGACAGACTACCGATTTTCGTGCATAATGTTAAAAATAGCTATAGTGTTTTTGTTTGTTTTGTCTAGTACTTTGGTATTATGTAACCGCTTACATTTGTTCAACTTTCTTTACATGCTTTTTACAGAAGCTTTTTGCATAAAAAACTCCCACCGGATTTTTCCGATGGGAGTCTTTGCACTTTTATTCCATATACAATTCTAATCCAGCATGCCGTCTTTGATCACATTGTGGTCACGCAGCAGTTTTTCCACTACAGTGCCCTTCACTACGCGAAGCAGCGGCTTCTTCAATGCATTTAAAGGTCCGGGCAGTTCAATCTCCAGAGGAGACATGCCATCCATCAGCTTCACGCTGCTGTCCAATAACTCTCTGACATCATATACACTTCCCCATACCTCAGGCACACCTCTGTCTACACCTAACAGTCCGTAGACAGCCTCCATAGCGGTTCTTACGGAATACTCTGTGGTGAACACGGTGTCTCTCGGGGTCTCTGCAAACTGGCCTAAGAAAGCGAAGTTCACACAGCCGTCGGGAATGACATCGGGACGGTCACCCTTGGTTCTGGGCATGAAGAATGCGGTAATATAAGGCATCATGGTAGGTACGCAGACTGCGCTGTGCTCTGCCAGATCCTCGATATCTTCTACGGGCACACCTAAGTGATACAGCCACTCTTCGGTGATCTCTTTACCGGTACAATCCTTCATGGGCTTCTTAATATAATCGCCGGGTACGTCGGTAAACAGACCGTATACCCATACACATACCTGATTCTTGTCCTGTTCCTTGAACTGTCCCTGACGGTTGATTGTCCAGCTCATGAGCCACTTGGAATCCTGGCAGCTTACGATACCGCCGGTTACGACCTTACCGCTTCTGGGGTCACGCTTACAGATATTGGTGATATAAGGAATGATCTTGTCATCCAGTGTGGTCACGGTAGCGGATTCCCAGTTAGTCTTGGAGACATCAGAACAGAACTTCTCGGGATGTCCGAAAGAAGGATCCTGTTTTGCGATATTTTTCCACAGGCTCCATACGCCACTGGTGCGAACCTCCGCGTCACCGTTGGGTGCATGGTTCTGGTCACCGTAGATAGTACCCTCGGTACAGCTTCCGTTGGTAACGAATACCAGGTCGTTCTCGGTGAGGACAATGCCCTTCTCTACACCTTTTACCTTGCACTCGATAGCCTTTGCCACCTTTTTGCCGTCATTGATATCAAAAATAACATTTGTCACTTCGGTGTTGAACTGGAAGTCCACACCTGCTGCCTCCAGATACTTCTTCATGGGAAGGATCAGAGACTCGTACTGGTTGTACTTGGTGAACTTCAGGGCACTGAAGTCAGGCAGTCCGGAAATATGATGGATAAATCTTTGGAAGTAAAGCTTCATTTCCAGTGCGCTGTGCCAGTTCTCGAAAGCGAACATGGTTCTCCAATATAACCAGAAGGTGGAGTTAAATACTTCATCATCGAAAACATCTTCAATGGTCTTGTCATACAGATCCTCGTCCTTTGTCATGAACAGCTTCATGATCTCCATGCAGCCCTTCTGGCTTAGATTGAATTTGCCATCGGTATGGGCATCCTGTCCACAATCCTTCGTTGCACGGCACAGAGAATAGTTGGGATCTTCCTTGTTCAGCCAGTAATACTCATCCAGTACGCTGGCTCCAGGTACTTCCAGAGAGGGAATGCTGCGGAATAGATCCCACAGACATTCAAAATGGTTCTCCATCTCACGTCCGCCACGCATGACGTAGCCTCTGGCAGGATCAAAAATACCGTCACAGGCACCGCCTGCGATATCCATTGCCTCTAAGATGTGAATATGGGAACCGGGCATCTGTCCGTCACGTACCAGGAAACACGCTGCTGCTAAAGATGCCAGACCGCTGCCTACGATGTAAGCGTTCTTCCCGTCCACTCCTGCGGGCTTCTTAGGTCTTGCGAAGGCTTCGTAGTTACCGTTGGAATAATAGATGCCCTTACTGTTCTTGTCGTATCTTCCAAGCTCGGTATTGCGGTAGTCTTTCTTGGCTGCCTTGACAGCTGCCTTTCTCTCCTCTTTCTTCACCTCTGCCTTATGTCCCTTGCTTACTGCTGCCACTGCGCCTGCACCTACTGCCAGCGCTGCCAGTCCCAGTCCGATATTATTCTTTTTTGCCATAATGATTACCACCTTTCTTTGATGACTCTCAAATGTTTTTCTGTTTACAAATAGTATCCTACTTCTTTTTTATAAGAAAACCAATTTACAAAAGAGGATAAATGATAAAGTTTTTATCATCCTGCCCTTTTTGTAAAGTACTTATACTATTTCAGAATTTCTTTTCCGTGTGCTCAAAATTCTCGATGGAGCGGCTGATGTTTCCGTAAAGAGTGATTGCCAGTTCTTCAACGATCTTATGATAATCGTCCTTCATTCCCCGATCAATCCAGTCTAACATCACACCCACAAAACCGTATTTGTAAAATCCGGCAATGAATTCCTTGTGTTCCTCCGCTACCTGCATGCCAGTGCATTTTTCCTCCACCACGTCCGCAATGAGCTGGTAGGTCAACTTGTTTAAGTAGCTTTCGATCTTCTGGCGATCCACGCAGCGGTAGACATTCATAATGAAAGGTTTATTCTCCTGCACTGCCTCGAAAATCTGGCAGAAGCCTTCTTGCCAGTTCTCGTAGGTCTTCTTCCCCTGCAGTGCCTTCGTGCCGTCTTCCACGCAGACCCACTCTACCAAATCGTAAATATCTTTGAAATGATAATAGAAAGCCATGCGGCTGATGCCGCAGTCCTCTGCAAGTTCGTTAATGGTGATCTTATCCAGAGACTTCGTGAGAAGTTCTTTTTTCAAAGCTGCTTCCAACGCCAGTTTCGTTGTATTGGCCATAGCCTGTCCTCCACTGTTTTATGTATTATTTTCTGTTCTTCCTCGATATAGCTTATGTAATTCTATTATAAGCTCACGCATTCGTACCATCGTACTCTACATCTTACTTCACAGGATATTCATTCGCTAAGGTTGTCGTTCGTCAATCATGTAAACATGTAGACTTCCTTATACTCATTATATTGTACGACAATAGACTCAAAATGGGCAAATTAACTTTTTATAAAAAAACTCTTGCTTTTTGTAAAATTCCATGGTATTATCTTACTTGCGTTTCGGGGTGTGGCTCAGCTTGGTTAGAGCGCCGTCTTAGGGAGGCGGAGGTCGCGAGTTCGAATCCCGCCACTCCGATTCATTGTAAAGTCCTTGATTTTCAAGGACTTTTTTTGTTACATTTCATGTTGTATCATGGTACTTTTCTGATTTTCTCTATGTTTCCTTTTGGTGTTTCCCTATAGCCACATATGCGTATTGAATCTTTCTGCTTGGAAGTCATCGGGGTATACTGTAGAATTTTGGTAGATTACGCCCCACTTTCGAAACACTAACGGGGCTTATCTGAAACATTTTAAAGATTTACGCCCCGCTTTCAGAACGCCAACGGGGCTTATCTGAAACATTTTAAAAATTTACGCCCCACTTTCTAAGTTTCAACGGGGCTTAGCACAAAGAAATTATAAATTAAGCCCTAGTACTCAAGATTTAGCGGGGCTTAACAAACACAATTTCAGCATGCTTATGAGCTCCACTTAATCATCCAGACACTCCTTTCCCATCTACCTCGCTGAAAAATTTTTCTATCAGTCTGTTTACTTCATCCGGTTGGTCAGTATTGGAATTATGACCGGCATTTTTTATCCATTTAAGCGGTAAACCTTCTCTCTGATGCCATTTCTTATTATAGCTTTTTGCTGAACCTGCTTTATCCTTTTCTCCACAGATAAGAAGTGCCGGACAACTGATACGATATGGCAGGTCTGCTTTGATTGCCTCAGCAAGCATTCTGTACCCAAAACCGGCGAGCCTTGCATATTCTTCAGGATCTGAATCATAGGACATCATCATCTTCCGCATAAGATTCTGACCATAATCCGTCTCTGCGCACCCTCTTGACCCTGCCCTAAGAAGCACTTTCCATGGATATATCTTATATAATGGCTCTGCTCTTTCAAGAAGCCATATCTCCACTGCGGTCATATAAGACTTTTGAAGAGGTGCGGAATCAATGGAGATAAAGCCTTTTATCTTATCCGGATATAATTCCATATACATTTGAGCCAGATATCCCCCCATAGACTGACCGATAATTATGGGATTATAAATTTCTTCTTTTACTAAGATTTCATAAAGCCATTCTGCCATGTCAGACAGACTGTAATTATTCGTAAATGGTCTGGATAATGCATGTGATGGTGCATCCCATACAAACACATTCTGTCTCTTCTCAAAATATTCTGTCTGCTTTTCAAAAAGCCTATGGTCTGCCGTAAGTCCCGGTAAAAACACTAACGTAATTTTCTGTTTATCTATTATATTTACAAAATAATGAATGCAGCCACAGGGTGTATTATAACTGTTTTCTGTCATTTTCCGTCCCCTTTCCATAAACCATTTCCCAATGATTTATCCTTCATATGCCACCTTCATTGACCTATTAACAGAAGACCTCATTGGATATCTCATTGACCTGCCTTAGCTTGTTTATAAAGCAGACCGCCTTTAATAAACAATAATAAGAACATTACGGTTATCGCATACGGCTCTCTTGCCATAGCCAAAAACAAAACAGCAATTATACTAAGTCCTACAGACAAAGCGGTAATTATCTTTTTACCTTGTTCAAATTTGAAATAGACCATCAGTATTTTTACAATTCCTATAATCGTTAAACTAACAAACAATGCCCAATAACCACTGAAATGATGCTTAACTGAATGGCATTGGTCATTTCTTTATCCATGTGTTTTCTCCTCTGTTCTATACCTCATTAATTACTGATTTTTAAAATTCCGCAAGCCTTTCCCGGCTTGCGGAATCTTCCAAACATATTATAATTTTTCCACGCACCGGATCAGTGCATCCACATTTTCTTCCTTCGTGGCCCAACCGGTACAGAATCGCACGCAGCTGTGTGTGGCATCGATCCGTTGGTCATAGCTGTACTCGAACTGTTCTGAAATCTTCGCCAGGTGTGCATCCGGTACAATGACGAAGATCTGGTTCGTCCGGTTGGGTGCCAGATAGTTGTAGCCCTTCGCCGTAAATGCTTCCCGCAGCTTCTCCGCCATGGCAATGGCATGGGCGGAGATCTCCTGATAAAGACCATCTGTGAAAAGCGCATCAAACTGCAGTCCCAGCAATCTTCCCTTGGCAAGCATGCCGCCGTTCTGCTTGATGAGATATCGGAAATCCTGTGCAAGCTCCGGATTTTTGATCACTACTGCTTCTCCGAACAATGCGCCGACCTTGGTTCCACCGATGTAAAAGACATCACAAAGCGTCGCGATCTCCGGTAATGTCAGATCGTTGTCCGGCGCTGCCAGTCCGTAGCCCAGTCTGGCGCCATCTAAGAACAGATACAGTCCGTATTTATGACAGGTCTCGGACAGAGCGGTCAGTTCCGCTTTGCTGTAAATGGTTCCAACCTCTGTGGGATTTGAAATATAAACCATTTTCGGCTGTACCATGTGTTCAAAGCTGTCGTTGTGAATATGGGCTTCGTAAGTCTCTGCTACCTGTGCTGCCGTGATCTTACCGTCGGGGCTTTCTAGTCCCAGTACCTTATGTCCGCAGGCTTCCACCGCACCGGTCTCATGGACATTGATATGTCCCGTGACAGCGCAGAGCACGCCCTGGTGCTTGCGAAGTGCTGCATTGATCACTGTGACATTGGTCTGGGTCCCACCTACCAGGAAATGAACTGCCAGACTGTCATCCCCACAGGCCTTACGGATCTTCTCGCGCGCCTCTTCACAGTATTTATCCTCACTGTAGCCCGGTGTCTGCTCCATATTGGTCTGCACCAGGCGCTCCAGCACCTTCGGATGCGCTCCCTCATTATAGTCACACTGGAATAAAATCTTATCGCTCATTTTTTTATTGACACCGCCGTGACAGTGTATTTCCTCCAACGTTATTTATATTTTAGCTTTTTCAATTTGCAAACTCTTTACATTTTTCGATCGTTTCTATCTTATTCTTATTGGCTTCTCTGGACTTCCTGTTACTCAAATTCAGTCAGTCCTTCGTCTCCAGAACCCTTACCAGATATTCCCACACTCTCTTCGTGGAAGATATGCTTAAGGTCTCCTCGGTCGTATGAATGTCCTTCATATCCGGTCCCATGGATACACAATCAAGGTCTGTGATCTTGCTGCCTAACAGTCCGCACTCCAGTCCTGCATGGATAGCCTCCACCTTGGGCTCAGTGCCGTACATTTCCGCATACAGCTTCACCATTTTTTCCCGCAGTGGAGAATGCACACGGTATTTCCAACCGGGATAATCTCCGGTCACCACGTAATCGCCGCCTGTCAGTTCCACCAGTGCAGAAAGCTTTGCGATCAGGTTATCTTTCTCACTTTCCACGCTGCTTCTGACAGAATACTCTGCCCGTAAAACTTCCACATCTGCTTTCAGGATACCCAGATTCAGGGAAGTCTGTACCAGCCCCGGCATATCTGCGCTCATCGCCTGTACGCCGTTGGGAGTCGCCTGCAAAAAGGCTGCCACACGTTTTGTAGCTTCCGGCGCAGCACAGGTGATTGTCTCTGCAGTGTCTGCTAACCTTTTTGCGGTTACCTTTACGTCCGGATCCTTGGTGGCAAGTTCGTCACCCAGTTCTGCTGCCAAAGCTGCTACCTGCTGCTCTAAGCTTTCCGCATCTTTTTCCTCTACTACGACGACTGCTTTCGTCTGTCTGGGGATGGCATTGTCTGCCAGTCCTCCGTCCGCAGATACCAGTCCTACAGGAATTTTCTCAGACAGCTTCCACAGAAGTCTTCCCAGGATACAATTGGAATTGCCCCTTTCCTTATGTATCTCTCCGCCGGAATGTCCTCCTAAGAGGCCGGAGACTTCCACCTCATAGTGCACGCCCGTAAGCTCCTGTTTTTTCATCGGGAAACGGCAGTTCACTCTGGCACCGCCAGCACAGCTGGTCAGGAAAATGCCTTCGTCCTCGGAATCCAGATTGATCATGCGATGACCCTGTAACATAGACAGGTCAATCTCTCTGGCTCCGTCCATACCGACTTCCTCATCCACCGTAATGATGACTTCCAAACGGGGATGCCTGATGTCCTCGGAATCCAATAATGCCAGTGCATAAGCCACAGCAATACCATCATCGCCGCCGAGGCTGGTATTCTCCGCATAGACGCTGTCTCCGTCGACTCCTACCTTCAGTCCTTCCGTCTTCATATCCATGGTGCAATCCGGTGTCTGCACCGCTACCATGTCCATATGTCCCTGCAGGATCACCACCGGTTCATTCTCGTATCCGGGAGTTGCCTCCTTGACCATAATGACATTTTTCATAGCATCCTGTATATAGAAAAGCTTATGTGCTTTCGCAAAGTCCACCAGGAAATCGCTGATCTGCTCCACATTGCCGGAGCCATGAGGGATCTTCGTGATCTCTTCAAAATAGTAAAATACTTTCTTCGGTTCTAAGTTCGATAAAACACCCATTTTCAATTCCTCATTTCTGCGCTTTTATAGAGAACAAAGTGCTCTTTCAGTATAAGTATTTGTCATTTTTCTGTCAAGGGAACAATCCGGTGCGCACTGTTTTATAAGTGTCACACCGGATTATTTTAAGCATAATTGTAACTATTCAGAACCCCATTCGCAAAATTGCCTCTACGAGGCTTCCTTGGAGAACAGGCCTGCCTGTTCTCTGCTCATATGGTTACTTCGCCATATAAAACTGCTTATCTGCCTGAATGCAGGCATTCGCAGAACGCAGTTTTGCATGGTTCTGAATAGTTACGCATAATGATATTGTTTTCTCTTGGCGATCAAAAATCCGATCGTCACAAACAGTGCCAGGAACTCCGCCAGCACAATGGACAGCCATACGCCGGTAATGCCGATCAGTTTCGGCAGGATCAGCACGATGACGATCTGAAACACGAAGGTACGCAGGAAAGAGATTGCTGCGGATACGGCTCCGTTGTTCAGTGCTGTGAAGAAGGAGGAACCCCACACATTCATGCCACGGACAAGGAAGGCAATGGCGTAGATACGGAATCCCCAGGTAGTCATTTCCAGCAGTTCCTGATCATAGCTTGCAAAAATTTTCACCAGTGGCCCCGCAAGAATCTGGGAAGCTGTCAGGAGGATTACGCCACAGGCAGAGATAATGACCAGACTTTTCCGGCACAGATTCTTCAATTCCGCATGATTGACGGCACCGTAGTGGAAGCTTACGATAGGTGCAGATCCCAGGGAATAACCGAGATACAAGGTCATGAAGATAATATCCACATACATAATGATACCATATGCCGCCACGCCGTTTTCTCCAGCCGCTTCCATCAGTTGAAAGTTATAGAGCACACCAACAATGGACGTAGACAGATTCGTCACCAGTTCGGAAGAACCGTTCATGCAGGTCTGCCAGATGACTTTTCCGTGCCACTTTGTCTTTCCAAGTCGCAACAGACTACTGTTTTTTCCGGCAAAATAGATGATTGGGATTACTCCGCCGACGACTTGTCCTGCCGCCGTTGCCAGCGCCGCTCCCGCCAGTCCCAGAGGGAACACCACGATCAGCACGTAATCCAATACCGCGTTGGTCAGTCCCGCGATCACATTTACCTTTAGACTCAGTGTCGGCTTCTCCGCTGCAATGAAAAAGCTCTGGAACAGATACTGCATAACGAATGCCGGTGTGGATAAAAACAGAATCCGGGAATAACGCACACAATCCGCTTCCAGTTCTCCGTTTGCTCCCAGTGCCAGAGCGATCTGTGGCGCCAGTGCAAAACAGATCAGTGCCACCACGATGGATACCGCCAGCGTCACATATACGATCAGGGAAAAATATTCGTTGGCAAGCTTCTTTTTCCCTTCTCCCAGAGTCATGGAGACCACGGCGCTTCCACCGGTACCCGCCATGAATCCGATGGTTCCTACTCCCATCAGCACCGGCATCACCAGATTCAGAGCGGCAAAAGGTGTCTTTCCCACAAAATTGGATACAAAGAAACCGTCTACGATGCTGTACACCGAAGTACATAACAGCATTAAAATGGACGGTGCCACGAAGCGCAGCAGCCGCTTATAACTAAAATGATCTGATAACTGTATTTTCATAATAACCTCATGTCTTTCTGTAGCCTGCATGCCTTTCTGTAATCTACATGCCTTCCGGCACTTTTGCGTCATGTACTTATACACATTGTGCAGGCATAATTTTTCATGTCGTCCCCGAAGATTACGACGATTATATGGGCTCCGCTCCCTCTGTCAGTTTCACTATTTCTCCGCGGAATAATTCCGTATGTTTTTTCATGGTCCGCAGGAACACTTCTGCCTCCTGCTCTCCCACAGCCGCCAGCGCCCGGCGCTCCGCCTCCATCAACGGAACCACGATCCTATCCACGGTCTCCTTCCCCTTCTCCGTAAGATAGATTCTCTTGTTCTTGCGGTTGCCTTCCTCCGCACGCAGAGTAAGCAGACCTTCCTCCGTCATATTTTTCAGTGCAGAATTCACCGTCTGGGGTGTGTAGAACCAATATCCGCAGATCTCCCGCTGGGTAAATGCCCCTTCTTCCCGCTCCCGGATACAATACAGAATCCAGAAAGCCGTCTCCGACAGATTGCAGTTCTTTGCATAGACCCGGTACAGGTCATCCATTTCTTTGATCAGCTGATTATACAATGTGATCTGCGCATAAGATTTCCCTCTTTCCTCTTCCATGACCGCTCTCCTCCTGTAATTCCGAATTTCCTCGTCTATTTTTATCCGATTTCGGACTAAGTGGCATTATAATCCGAAATCGGAATATTGTCAATATGTAAAAAAATACGCAAAACAGTCACTTCCCATTGTGCCCTTCTGCGTATCGTTATATAATAACCTTGGCATCAGTTCCGGGAGGAGTGCGGTTCGCCCGTATCGCCAGTGTCTAGGTTCACCTTATTGAATATCCCGTAGAACACTCGGCGGCTGATGCTATTCTGAAATATTCTGTTTTTTCTTACTAATAATTTTGTGATTACCCATGACGCCGTTAATTATCACACCCGTTCCACGTTTAGATGAGGATATCTATGAATATACTTTGAATATACTTTTTTATTCCCGCATTAATTCACAAAGCTGAAGAAGGTGGGTTTTGGATTACCTTTCCTGATTTTCCAGAATGCATGACGCAGGGAGAAGACATTCAAGCTGCCTATGCCATGGCTTATGATGCCCTTGAACCGGCTGTAGCATCCCGTCTGGAAAATGAAGAACCTCTGCCAGAGGAATCCCATGTCTGCTCTTTCGATACAAACTCTTTTAGCATTGTTGTTCCCTTTTTTCAAAAAAATACTGGAAAAAGGAAACAATATCAGTTATAATATTTCTTGTACCATTTGCAGATATGGTTCATCGGTAGAACGCTAGCTTCCCAAGCTGGAAAGGCGGGTTCGATTCCCGTTATCTGCTTATTTGAATTTTCGTTATTTCCGAGCCAAAGATCTTTTTCCCTGTTGTAACTGGAGAGTTAGTTTGGTGTAAAGAGCCTCAAAACAATGAATTCCGTACAAAAAACTTCCTAAACCAGGATTTTTTGTACGGAATTTCTTTATTTTGCTTATGTAGCGAAAATAGAGACTTTTTACATAGCAAAATCTCATGTTTTTGTATTTTTTTCGCAGAAATTGGTGTTTTAAATACAAGCAGAACTCCCGGAGGACCTTCTGCCGCTTCAGGAGTTCTGCATTTCATAAAAACCGTTATAAATGCACTTTTTATAAAAAAAAGAACTGTATAAAAGAAGTTTTTTCATAAATTCGGCAAAGAAAACATTTTTATGAAACGAATAGCCCAGGCAAGGTATAAGGAAAAGGTGGCCACCTTTCTTATACCCTGCCAAGGGCTATCATTTTTAACTAGCTTTCCACTTTTGTCACTATCTTATTTTCTTCCCAGCCGGATCACATTCCAGGACGCTTTCCTCAGCACGGTCTCCAACTGGCCGCCTTCTGCTTTGGCATCGTCGGCCTGACGGGGCTGTACTTTCTCTCCTGCTGCGGAGTTCACGGTCTGTAAGTCATCGGATACCAGCTCGGTCTTGCCGATCAGTTCATAGCCTTCGAAACTGCGCAGGTCCATGGTCAGGGGCAGGTCTTCTTCCAGATTACGGTTCACGGCAAATACGGTCACTTCCTCCGCTTCCTCATTCCATACCGCTACCGCTTCCACATCTGTGATGCCTCCGTGGCCGCTGGTCTCATGCTTCGGGCTGTCGATAGCCAACTGCAATACAGTTCCTCTGCCATAGCAGGATGCATGATAGAAAGGATAAAAAATGGTCTGTCTCCAGGCAATCCCGTTCTCCTCCGTCATGATCGGTGCAATGACATTCACCAGCTGTGCCAGACAGGCGATCTTTACACGGTCCGCATGCTTTAACAGCGTGATCATCATCAGACCTACCATCAGGGCATCTTCAAAGGTATAATGATCCTCCAGCAGATGAGGGGCTTTCTGCCAGGGATGATTCTCTGTGGTGTCGGCATCCTCCTTGCTGGCGTGGAACCATACATTCCATTCGTCGAAGCTTAAGTTGATCTGCTTCTTGCTGCGCTTCTTCGCTTTGACATAATCGCAGACAGACACTACCGTACGGATGAAATCATCCATGTCATCGGATTTTGCCAGATAATCATTGCTGTCCATAGCTGCATTGCCGTAATAGGTATGCAGGGACAGATAATCTACATAATCATAATTGTGTTCCAGTGTGGTAGCTTCCCACTGAGGGAAAGTAGGCATCTCCCGATAAGAACTTCCACAGGATACCAGCTCGATGGAAGGATCGATCAGTTTCATGGCCTTGCCCGCTTCCTGCGAGATCCGTCCGTATTCGTCCATAGTCTTGCTGCCCAGCTGCCAGGAGCCATCCATCTCATTACCCAGGCACCACAGTTTGATATTATAGGGATTTTCCACACCGTGGGATCTGCGAAGGTCGCTATATTTGGAGCCGCCGGGATGATTGCAATATTCCAGCAGATTGCAGGCATCTGCCACACCTCTGGTACCCAGATTCACTGCCATCATGATCTGTGCATTCACCTGCTTCGTCCAATGGTAGAATTCCTCCAGTCCGAAGGTATTCGGCTCCAGAGATCTCCACGCCAGATCCAGTCTGGCCGGACGCTTATCCACAGGGCCTACACTGTCCTCCCAGAAAAAGTTGGATACGAAGTTACCACCGGGATAACGGATCAGGGGAACCTGCAGTTCTCTGACCAGTTGTACCACGTCCTGTCTGTAACCGTATTTGTCCGCCGTGGGATGTCCCGGCTGGTAGATACCGCCGTACACCGCCCGGCCCAGATGCTCAATAAAGGAACCGAACAGACGGTCATCCACCTTCGCCACCTTGTATGCCTTATCTAATGTAATCTTAACCTGTTTCATGCCCCAATCTCTCCCAAGTTTTTCTATAAATGATTTCTTCGTTCTTCGAACTCCCGAAATTACAACAAACATGCGTAATCCGGTCTGATCGCCGAGAGTGAGCAAGCTCTCTCTGGCTCTCTTGCGCTCATTATATCGTGAGCATAGCTCACTCAATGCAATTCGCAAAATCACACTTGCAAGCAAGTGATTTTGCTTTATTATATCATGATTCGCACCTTCGGTGCTTGACGCTGCTTTCGCAGCTATCATGA
>ERZ834798.1763-NODE-1763-length-17635-cov-3.022810_pt1 | contig 17635 bp, 9 predicted proteins | sample MGYA00519689_ERZ834798 | MGnify/ENA primary metagenome ERZ834798 (study PRJEB31850, sample SAMEA3708761) | human gut metagenome | biome: human gut; feature: human-associated habitat; material: faeces | place: China | collected 2014 ...
CGATGCAGGAGCTGACGCACATGAGAACCATAATATAATAGTATATCTCAAATACGAGCTCCAGCTTATCGAGCGGATGGTAGAGCGTCTCCAGTAGCTCCTTATAGGAGCCGAGCCTGCGGCTGTTGTACATGACGATCGCCTGCCGCACGGTCATTGTCAGAAGCAGCAGCGCCAGAAGCGCCGAGACAAGTCCAAGCTTGCCCGAGACCAGGAAGTACTGGTTGGCCTGATTGCCGGTTGCAAAGCCACCTCCGGCATGCCAGCTGAACAGAACGGCCGCTACCGAGAATACCGCAGCCATGCGGCCGCTCTGCCCAGAGTGTTTTGTTTTTTCCATGCGCCGCTCCGCTTATTTGGAGGCGTTGGCCGCAATTGCAATTGCGTCCCAGACGCTTGCGAAGGGAGGCGCGTAGCCGAGATCGAGGAAGCCGAGCTCATCGGTCGTCATACCCTGATCCACGGCGCAGGCGAACGTGTCGATACGGACCGCCGCTTCCTTCGCGCCCGCGATCTGCGCGCCGAGCAACACCTTGTCTGCCGCGCGGTAGGTCAGCTTGACGGTCAGGGTGACGGGGTCGGGATAATATCTGGCGTGCGAACGGCTTTCCACGGTCGTCGTCTTGTAGTCGATGCCGTTTGCCTTGCATTCCTGCTCGCCGAGGCCGGTCTTCGCAAACTCCATGCCCATGACACGCAACATGCTTGTTCCGAGGGCTCGGGCAAAGCGGACATTCTTACCGAGAACTGCGTCGCCTGCAAGACGGCCCTGCTTATTCGCGTTCGTGCCGAGCGCGATATACATGGGCTTGTCCAGAAGCTTCGACCAGACCGACGCGCAGTCGCCTGCCGCGTACACATCCGGAACGGAGGTCTTCATGGAAGCGTCCGTGACGAGTGCGCCGTTTCCGAGCTTCTCAATGCCTTCGGGCAGGAAGCGGGTGTTCGGCGACACGCCGATCGAAAGGATCACAACGTCGGCCGCATAGCAGTCCTTGTCGGTCTTGACGGCAGTTACCTTGTCGTCTTCGCCTTCGAAGGACATGACGCGCTCGCCAAGATGGATGTGCACGCCGTTCTTCTCGAGCTCAGCCTTGACCATCTCGGAAAATTCCGGGTCAAACACATTGAGCAGGCGGTCGAGCGCCTCGACGATGTGAATTTCGGGGATCTTCTGCAAAATGCAGGCCTCGGCGAGCTCCAGACCAATATAGCCGCCGCCGACAATGATGACGCTCTCGGCTTCATGGCGGAATTCGCCGATCTTACGAAAGAGCTCATGCAGCTCATGCGGCGCGCCGACCACGGTGACATAGTCCCCGGCGGCGAGCACAAAATCGCCGTTCGGGATCGTCACGCTGCCCTCGCGCTCCACGGCACAGATCAGGATGCCCTCGCTGTAGCGGCTGCGAAAATCGTTCAGGCGCAGGCCATCGAGCTTACTGCCCTCGCGCAGCTTGAACTCGACAAGCTCCACGAGCCCATTTGCAAACGGCTCGACTTTTGTAGCGGCCGGAAAACGCAGCGTGCGCGAGATCTCCTTGGCGGAGGTACGCTCGGGGTTGATGGACAGGCTCAGCCCCAGCTCGTCCTGCAGCAGCACCACGTCCTGATAATACTCCTCGTCACGCACGCGCGCGATCGTATGCGTCGCGCCGAGCTTGCGCCCGACCATGCAGCTGATGAGGTTGGTCTCATCCGAGGTCGTTGCGGCGATGAGCAGATCCGCATCCGCGACATTTGCAATGCGCAGCTGGTCGACATTGGCACGCCCCTCGACCACGATCACATCCAGCGTGGAGGAAATATAAGCGGCACGCTCCGGGTCGCCCTCGACGACCGTGATGTCATGCCCTTCTGTCAGGAGCTGCTCCGCGATGGCATACCCCACGCGGCCAGCGCCCACGATCACAATTTTCATAGTCTACGCTCTCCAATTATCATGTTCGGATCTCAGATCCGCGGGTCGAAATATTATAGCAGATATTCCCCCGCGTTTCAACAGCGAACACGTGAATTCCCAAGGGATTGGTTTGTGAATAAAGCGTAAAAAATCTGAAAAACCAACACACTGCCGCTTGACGAACGCCGGTGCTGCGCTTATCATAATAGCCTATACTTATTTAATCTGTAGAAAGGCCGCTGCGACACGCGACTTCCATATAAAGGAGCATCCCATCCATGCTGGAACTGAAACACATCACCAAGGTATACGAGGCCGGAACGACACAGGTCGAGGCGCTCAAGGGCATCGACATCGCCTTCCGCGAGAATGAGTTTGTTGCGATCCTCGGCCAGTCCGGCTGCGGTAAGACCACGCTGCTGAACATCATCGGCGGGCTTGACCGCTATACCTCCGGCGACCTCATCATCAACGGCCGCTCCACAAAGGAATACGACGACCGCGACTGGGACACCTACCGCAACCACTCCATCGGCTTTGTCTTTCAGAGCTATAACCTCATCCCGCACCAGAGCGTGCTGGCAAACGTCGAGCTCGCGCTCACGCTCTCCGGCGTCTCCGGCGAGGAGCGGCGCGCGCGCGCCGTCGAGGCGCTGGAAAAGGTCGGTCTGGGCGACCAGCTGGACAAGGCGCCGAACCAGATGTCCGGCGGCCAGATGCAGCGCGTGGCCATCGCGCGCGCCATCGTCAACAACCCCGATATCCTGCTGGCTGACGAGCCGACCGGCGCGCTCGACAGCGAGACGAGCGTGCAGATCATGAATCTGCTGCAGGAGATCGCAAAGGATAAGCTCATCATCATGGTCACGCACAACCCGGAGCTGGCGTCGAAATATGCCACGCGCACCGTGCGCCTGCTCGACGGCAAGATCGTCGGCGACGACAACCCCTGCTCGGAGTCGGAGACGTCCGCGCCCGTGACCGTCAAGGTCAAGGAGCACACGTCCATGAGCTTTGCCACCGCCATGAGCCTGTCGCTGCACAACCTCATGACGAAAAAGGCGCGCACCCTGCTCACGGCGTTTGCGGGCTCGATTGGCATCATCGGCATTGCGCTTATCCTCTCGCTCTCGCACGGCTTCCAGTCCTACATCGACACCGTGCAGGAGCAGACGCTCTCCTCCTACCCGCTGACGATCGAGGCAAACCCCGTGGATATGTCCGGGATGCTCACGGCCATGACGGGCGCAAAGGACGACAGCAAGCAGACGCACGATCTCGACAAGGTCTACGCCAACACCGTCATGTACAGTATGCTCAACTCCATGGTCAGCAGCGCGACCGGTCAGTCGAACAATCTGCCGGCATTCAAGGAATACCTCGAAGACCCCGACAACAAGATCCACGACTACATCAGCGGCATCCAGTACACGTATGACATGGGCTTTGCCGTCTACACCGAGGATCCGAACGGCACCGTCATCAAGGCCGACACGACCGAGCTGCTGCAAAACGTCATGAAGTCCATGTACGGCGGCGATTACTCGGCCTACTTTGACTCCATGGGCGGGTTTTACTCCGGGTTCAACGTCTGGCAGGAGCTGCTGTCCGGCGAGGACGGCGCGCTCGTGAGCGCCTCGACACAAAACCAGTACGATGTGATCTACGGCTCATGGCCGCAGAATTACAACGAGGTCGTGCTCGTCGTGGATAAAAACAACGAGATCTCCGACCTCACGCTCTATGCGCTCGGTCTTGAGAGCATGGACGACATCAGCAACGCCATGATGCAGTCCATGAGCAAAAAGCAGATCGACACAACACAGGAAAGCTGGAGCTACGCCGACCTCTGCGGCCGCGACTTCAAGCTTATCCTCCCCTCGGAGGGCTACGTCGCCAACGGCGCGGGCTACACCGACATCAGCCAGACGAGCGACGGCCTGACCCGGCTCTACCACAGCGACGATGTCGGCGTGCCGCTCAAGATCGTCGGCATCGTGCGCCCGGCCAAGGGCAGCGTGACCGGCAGCACTTACGGTGCGATCGGCTACACCTCCGCCCTGACCGACTACGCCATCGAGCACGCCAACGGCACGCAGGTCATCCAGAAGCAGCTTGCAGATCCGAATGTGGACGTGTTCACGGGCACTGCATTCCCGAACGCCGCGACCGCCACGACCGATCAGAAGGTCGCCGCGGCGCAGGCCTATCTGAACAAGCTGAGTGTAGACGACCGCGCGAGCGTCTACCGCAAATACATGACCACGCCGAGCGACGCCGTGCTTGACGCCGCGCTCACACAGGCAATGGCAAGCTTCACCCGCGACAGCGCCAAGGAAATGGCTGACAACGGCATCTTTGAGGCCAGCGGCAAAACCGCGCAGCAGATGAAGGATATGATCGACGCCATGGACGATGAGACGTTCACACGCTTTTTCCGTCCGTATCTGCGCGCGATGCTGTCCATGCAGATGCAGCAGGAGACAGTCAAGTCCTACAGCGGCATGACCTCGCAGGAGATCGTCTCCGCCATCAACGCCAAGGGCATCAGCCGCAGCCAGTACGCCGATGTGTACGACAACTACGTCGCCTCCTCCGCCAGCGGCTCAACCTATCAAAACAATCTCAAAAAGCTCGGCTATGTCGACAAGGATTCTCCGAGCGCCATCAACATCTACGCCTCGAGCTTTGAAAACAAGGACCGCATCTCCGACTGCATTGATGACTACAACGCCGACAATCCGGACAATCAGATCAGCTTCACCGACTACATCGGTCTGCTCATGAGCAGCATCACGACGATCATCAACGCCATCAGCTACGTGCTCATCGGCTTTGTGGCCATCTCTCTCGTCGTGTCGTCGATCATGATCGGCATCATCACCTACATCTCCGTGCTCGAGCGCACGAAGGAGATCGGCATCCTGCGCTCGATCGGCGCAAGCAAGCAGGACATCTCACGCGTGTTCAACGCCGAGACGCTCATAGAGGGCTTCACAGCCGGCGTCATGGGCATCCTGTGTACGCTGATCCTGCTCATACCCATCAACCTCATCGTGCACCACCTGACCGGTCTGCCGACGCTGAGCGCGATCCTGCCGGTGCTCGGCGCGATTCTGCTCATCCTCATCAGCATGGCGCTGACGTTCATCGCCGGTCTCATCCCGTCGGGCATGGCGGCGAAGAAAGACCCTGTCGTTGCGCTGCGCACCGAGTAAACCACAAACGCATATTTCTACAGCCTCCGTGCAAACTATGGTCACCTACATTTGCACGGAGGTTTTGCATGATGAAGCAGAAACTGTTCGCAGCCGTGTGCGCCTTTGCGCTCTGCGCGGCGCTGAGCACGGCCATCCACGCCGGGCAGGAAGCGGAGACCGCCGCGCCTGTGGCGGAAAATATGGAGCTGCGCACCTTTCGCGGCACGTCGATCGGCGGCACACTGCGCGCCAACGCGCCCGACGGCAGCCCGCTCACCTTCCGCATCACGACCGAGCCCATCAAGGGCACGGTGACGCTCACCGACGACGGCACGTTCGTCTACACCCCCGCCGACGGCAAGCGCGGGCGCGACTACTTCGGCTTTCGCGCCGCCGACAGCAGCGGCAGAGAGTCGCAGGAGGCGACCGTGATCATCGCCATCCGCAAGCAAAAGCCCGACATCTCCTACAGCGACATGGCCGGGCGGGCGGAGGAATATGCCGCCGTCATGCTCGCCGAGCAGGGCGTGTGCATCGGGCGGCAGGTCGGCGGGCAGTATCTCTTTGACCCGGACAGCGCCATGCCGCGCGATGAATTTCTCGCCATGTGCATGGACCTGACCGGAACGGAGACGCTGCAGGGCGTGCTCTCGACTGGCTTCGGCGATGATGCGCAGATCCCCGCATGGTCAAAAGCGTATGTTGCGACCGCGCTCATGAACGGCGACGTCTGCGGCTGCTCCGACGGCACGTCCATCACATTCGAGGCGCGGCGCGGCATCACGGCGGCAGAGGCAGCCGTCATGCTTTCTGCCCCCCTCCCCCGCCGCTGCGTCCACGCGCACAGACGTCCCCGAATGGGCGTGCGCGGCCGTTGCAAGCCTGACGTCGTGCGGCGTATTTCCGGACGGTGCGGACACCGCCGCACCCATCACGCGCGCCGAGGCTGCACAGATGCTGCTGGGCGCGTATGAGCTGCTGCAAAAGCGGTAAAAAATGAGCCCGTTTCCGAAGCCGGAAACGGGCTGGTTTTCTGTTACCCCTCGTGCAGGATGCTGCGCACCGCCTCCGGCGCAAGCTCCGGAAACGGGCGCACGGGCTGCGGCACGGCTTCGTGCGCGCCGATGTGCTTTTCCATCCAGACCATGGAGTACCATGTGCCGAACTTATAGCCGCAGCGCGAAAACTCGCCCACGAGCCGATAGCCGATGTGCGCGTGAAACTGCGCACTGTTTTTCGTCAGGTGTACGTCGTCCGCCCCATCCGGGTATGCGATACAGGCGTAGAGCGTCTGCACGTGCTGCGCGCGCAAAAGCGCCTCGAGTGCGGCATAAAGCCGCCTGCCGATCCCCTGCCGGCGCTGATCCTCGCGCAGGTAGATGCTCACCTCGGCAGCCCAGGCATAGGCCGCGCGCTCACCGAACGCGCCGGCGTAGGCGTAGCCGACGATCTCTCCGCCGCGCACGGCGACCAGATACGGATAGCGCCGGAGTGTGGCGCGCATGCGTGCGGCGAATTCTTCGACATCCGGCACGGTGCACTCAAACGTGATGGCCGTCTTTTCCACGTAGGGTGCATAGATCGCGCGCAGCGCGGGCGCGTCGCTCAGACTCGCGGGGCGCAGATGCAAGGTGTTCGCGTCCATACCTTTCTCACTTTCCGCTGTCGCCGTAGTTTGCGAGCACGCGCGCGGACGGGTCGTTCACATCGCAGCCGGCCCATGCCTTGTTCGGCATCCAGAAGCCGGACACCATGCGCGCCTGATCGGGATAGTACCGCTCGAAGAGCTCACGATAGAGCAGCGACTCCTTGGTGAACGGCTGCGCGAAATCATACTTCCGGCGCAGGATGTCGAAGGCGATGTCCGTATATGTCTCCTCGGCGTAGGCCTTGAGGTCATCGACCATCGAGTGGCCGACCGCATCACTGAAGGCCGCCTTCTCGCGCATAAGGATGTCATGCGGCAGCCAGTCGCCCTCAAAGGCATGGCGCAGCAGGTACTTGCCCTTGCCGTAGACGTTGCACTTCTTGGCGGGATCGATGGACATGACATATTGCACGAAGTCCAAATCGCCGAACGGCACACGCGCCTCAAGGCTGTTGACGGAGATGCAGCGGTCGGCGCGCAGCACGTCATACATATGCAGCTCGCGGATACGCTTGGCCGACTCCTCCTGAAATGCCGCAGGGCTCGGCGCGAAGTCCGTATACTTGTAGCCGAAGAGCTCGTCGGAGATCTCGCCCGTGAGCAGCACACGCAGATCGGTCTGCTCATGGATGGCCTTGCAGACGAGGTACATGCCGATGCTCGCGCGGATGGTCGTGATGTCATATGTGCCGAGCAGCGCCACGACCTCCGGCAGCGCCTGAATCACATCCTCGCGCGTGATGATAACCTCGGTGTGGTCGGCGTGCAGATACTCCGCCACCTCGCGGGCATATTTCAGGTCGATGGCATCGCTGCGCATGCCGATGGCAAATGTGCGGATGGGCTTTTTGAGCAGCTTTGCCGAGATTGCGCACACAAGGCTGCTGTCCAGGCCGCCGGAGAGCAGGAAGCCGAGCGGTGCGTCGGCATCGAGGCGCTTCTGCACGCCGGCGATGAGCTTTTCGCGGATGTTCGTGCAGACAGTCTCCAGATCGTCCTCACAGACGGCATCGACGTGCGTCATGTCGCGGTAGCAGGTGAACTTACCGTCGGCATAATAGTGGCCGGGTGGAAACGGCATCACATCGTGCACGAGACCGACAAGGTTTTTGGCCTCGCTGGCGAAGATGACCGCGCCCTCGGCGTCATAGCCGTAGTACAGCGGGCGGATGCCGATCGGATCGCGCGCCGCGACAAGACCGCCGCGCTTGGCGTCATAGATGATCATGGCAAACTCCGCATCAAGTCCGCGGAACATGTCCAGTCCCTCGCGTTCGTAGAGCGGAAGCAGGATCTCACAGTCGGATTCGCTCTCGAACGTCTCGCCCTCGGCGATCAGCCGCTCACGGATGGGACGAAAGCCGTAGATCTCACCGTTGCACACGAGCGCGCTGCCGTCGCGCGTGAACGGCTGCATGCCTTCCGGATGCAGCCCCATGATGGCCAGCCGGTGAAAGCCGAGCGTCGCCGCGCCGATGTGCAGCATGCGCGTATCGTCCGGGCCGCGGGAAATGGTCTTGTCAAAGCCGGTGCGCAGCGCCTGCGCGGAGATGGACGAGCCGAGATAACCGATGATGGAACACATGATTTTTTCCTCCTGAATACATCAAAAAATACGCAGCTACCATCCGACAATAGGACGAGTAGCTGCGTATCGTGGTGCCACCTATTTTACTTCTCACGGGTTCTAACAAACCGCACCGGGATAACGTCCGGCTTTGACGGCGCACCTACTGAGGCTCTCGCCCGTTCAGATTGCAGCTCGGGAGTGTTCTTCACACAGGCTCTGTTATGCGGCTCGCACCGTCCCGCACTCGCTGGAAATGAGCACCCGTGCTACTTTTCTCCGTCAATGCTTTTGACAGAAGTATGAAAATGAAAGAAGAGAGAAAAAGAAAGAGAAAACGTTGTTACCGCACGCTGAACAGCAGGTCGCCGTAGGACGGCACCGGCCACTTGTCAGACGGCGTCATGGTCTCGAGCTGGTCGATCGTAATGCGCAGCTCCGCCATGGCGGAAAAGACCTTGTCACGGTAGTAGTTGGCCAGCGCCTGACTGCCCTCAACGGTCTTGGCGCCCATGAGCGCCTCGTCGAGGCTGCGCACCTTGCGGTACGCATCGCCCAGCAGCGCAGACATCTCGGGGATGATGCTCTCCTCGTACGAGCAGTCGGCCGTGACGGACGCGGCGTGGATGGCTGCGGCAGTCTCGGACAGCTCGCGCAGGTAGCTGCTGACGGCGGGCATGATGTCGCGCCGCGCCATCTCGAGCATGGTCAAAGCCTCGATGTTGAGGATCTTGCTGTAGTTTTCGAGGTGGATCTCATAGCGTGCCTCCATCTCGGTGCGGGTGTAGACACGGTGCTTGGTAAAGAGCGCCACGTTCTTGTCGGCAAGGTAATACGGCAGCGCTTCGGGCGTCGTGCGCAGGTTCAGCAGACCGCGGCGCTCCGCCTCTGCGATCCATGCCTCATCATAACCGTTGCCCTTGAAGAGAATGCGCTTGTGCTTGATGAGCACGCTGCGGATGAGCGCCTGCAGATCGGTCTCAAAGTCCTTGCTGCCCTCGAGCGCATCGGCAAACTGCTCAAGGCTCTCGGCAACGGCCGTGTTGAGCACGACGTTGATGCCGGAAATGGAGGCCGAGGAGCCCGGCATACGGAACTCGAATTTATTGCCGGTAAAGGCGAAAGGCGAGGTGCGGTTGCGGTCGGTCGCGTCCTTGGGGAAGCGCGGCAGCGCGTGCACGCCGATCTTCATCAGCTGTCTTTCCTTGCCGCAGTAGGCCGTCTCGTCAATAATCGCGTTGAGGATCTCCTCGATCTCGTCGCCGACGTACATCGAAACGATCGCCGGAGGCGCCTCGTTCGCGCCGAGGCGGTGATCGTTTGCGGCCGACGCCACGCTGATGCGCAGCATATCCTGATAGTCATCCACGGCCTGAATGACCGCGCACAGGAACAGCAGGAACTGCGCGTTTTCCGCCGGTGTCTCGCCGGGCTCAAGCAGGTTCATGCCGGTGTTCGTGACCAGCGACCAGTTATTGTGCTTGCCGGAGCCGTTGACGCCGGCAAACGGCTTTTCATGCAGCAGGCAGACCATGCCGTGGCGCGAGGCCACCTTCTGCATGATCTCCATCGTCAGCTGGTTCTGGTCAGCGGCGATGTTGCCGGTCGTAAACACGGGCGCGAGCTCGTGCTGCGCGGGCGCGACCTCGTTGTGCTCGGTCTTGGCATAGACACCGAGCTTCCAGAGCTCCTCATCGAGATCCTTCATGAATGCCGCAACGCGCGGCTTGATGCTGCCGAAGTAGTGGTCATCGAGCTCCTGTCCCTTCGGCGGCTTTGCACCAAAGAGCGTGCGGCCGGTATAGATCAGATCCTTGCGGCGGTTATAGACATCTTTGTCCACGAGGAAATACTCCTGCTCGGGGCCGACCGTCGTGCGCACGGCGGTCACGTCCGCGTTGCCGAACAGGTGGATCACGCGCAGGGCCTGACGGTTGAGCGCCTCCGCGCTGCGCAGCAGCGGCGTCTTTTTGTCGAGCGCCTCGCCGCCGTAAGAACAGAACGCGGTCGGGATATACAGAACCTGATCCTTGATGAACGCGAAGGACGTCGGGTCCCACGCGGTATAGCCTCTGGCCTCGAACGTGGCGCGCAGACCGCCGGAGGGGAAGCTGGACGCGTCCGGCTCGCCCTGGATGAGCTCCTTGCCGGAAAACTCCATGATCACGCCGCCGTCAGCGGTGGGAGAGATGAACGAGTCGTGCTTTTCGGCCGTGATGCCGGTCATGGGCTGGAACCAGTGGGTGAAGTGCGTCGCGCCGAGCTCGATAGCCCAGTCCTTCATGGAATTGGCGACGACGTTGGCTGCGGCCAGATCGAGGCGCTTGCCCTCGTGGATGGCGGCGTAGACATCTTTAAAAACAGCCTTCGGAAGCTTCTGCTTCATCACGGCTTCGCTGAACACATGGCAGCCAAAGAAATCCGATACAGTCTGCATAAGAAACTCCTCACTTTCTAAAAAAGCGGCAAAGGCACGCACAGAATCGATGCTGTACGACGCCTTTGCCGTTTTTACGTTTCCATGTGAACCGGATCCGGCGGGACCCAAGCCGTTTGTTTGAGCGCATTATACGCGCCGCGGCGGAAAATGTCAAGCGTCTGCCGCAAAAAAATGGTATTCGTTTTACTTATTGCTGCGTTCAGCAGAATCAATAAAAATGATAGTGGCTTTTTGTTGACATCAACGAAGCAGCTCGCTAAAATAGAACCAAAAATTCTTCGCCATGCAGACAAGTGTATGTTTGGAAGAAACACAAAGGAGGCGGGTCGATGCAGGAACCACGAAAAAGCACGCTGCTTTTCGTGCAGGACGCCGCGGCGGAACCAGCGGCGCTCGGCGCGTTCGCCGCGGAGCAGCCGGCGCTGGCGCTCGTCACGGCGGACGGGCTGGACGAGGCGGAGCGGAAGCTCGCGCAGCTCGATCCGGCGCTCGTCGTCTGGCAGTGCGACGCGCCGGGGCTGCCGGCGCTGCGGCAGTGCGTCCGGCTTGCCGAAAGCAGTGAGGCGGTCTTTTTATTGTTGGTCCGCCCGGGCACGTATGAGGCGGCCTGGCAGTTCGTGCAGGCGGCCGGGATCTGCGTGATGAGCGGGCCGGCGCCGCAGGAGGTCTTCCGGCAGACGCTGCGGAACCTGCTGCTGCTAAAGAAGAGCCTGCGGGCCATGCAGGAGAAGACCGACCAGCTGCAGTCGCAGCTGCAGGACATGAAGCGCATCCAAAAGGCCAAGAGCCTGCTCATGAACCAGCTCGGCATGTCGGAGGCCGACGCGCACCGCTGGATCGAAAAAGCCGCCATGGACCGCTGCGTCAAAAAACGCGAGATCGCAGAGACCATCATCCGGATGTACGCATTATAATCATAAAGAAAGGGGCCAAAGCCATGAAACAGCCGCACCAGTACCGGCCTTTGGAGCAGCAGCCGCAGCATGACGCCTGCGGCATCGGCGCTGTTGTCAATATCAGCGGACAAAGAACACATGAAACGCTCGACGGCGCGCTGAAGATCGTCGAAAAGCTCGCGCACCGCACCGGCAAGGACGCCGACGGCACCACCGGCGACGGCGTCGGCGTTATGACGCAGCTGCCGCACGCGCTGTTTCAGAAGGCGGCGCAGCAGGCGGGGCAGACGCTCCCGGACGCGGGCGATTACGGCGCGGCCATGATCTTCTTCCCGCAGGATCCGCTCAAGCGCATGCGCAGCCGGAAGCTGCTGGAGATGATCCTCTCGCGCGAGGGGCTGGAGCTGCTGTTCTGGCGGGACGTGCCGGTCTGTCCGGAGATCCTGAGCGAAAAGGCCCGGAGCAGCATGCCCTACATCGCGCAGTGCTTCATCCGCCGCCCGGACACGGCAGCGCGCGGGCTGGATTTTGACCGCAGGCTGTATCTGGCCCGGCGCGAGTATGAGCACTCCGTCTCCGGCACCTACGTCGTGTCCATGTCCAGCCGGACGATCGTCTATAAGGGCCTGTTTCTGGTCTGGCAGCTGCGGCAGTTCTATCCGGATCTGCAGGACGCGGACTATACCTCCGCCCTCGCGCTCGTCCACTCCCGCTTCTCCACCAACACCACGCCCTCGTGGAAGCGCGCGCACCCGAACCGCATCATCCTCCACAACGGCGAGATCAACACCATCCGCGGCAACATCAACCGGATGCTCGCCCGCGAGGAGACGATGGCGTCTTCCGTCCTCGGCGACACGATCGCCCGCGCCTACCCCGTCGTGGAGACCGACGGCTCCGACTCCTCCATGCTCGACAACACGCTGGAATTTCTCATGTACAGCGGCATCGAGCTGCCGAAGGCTGTGATGCTCTGCATCCCCGAGCCCTGGGGAAAAGATAAAAACATGTCCCGGGAAAAGCGCGACATGTTCCACTACTACGCCACCATGATGGAGCCCTGGGACGGCCCGGCCGCCATCCTCTTCTCCGACGGCGAGCAGGTCGGCGCCGTGCTCGACCGCAACGGGCTGCGCCCGGCGCGGTATCTGGTCACGAACGACGGCTATCTGATCCTCGCCTCCGAGGTCGGCGCGCTGCCGGTCGCGCCGGAGAAGATCGTGCGCAAATCCCGCCTGCAGCCGGGCAAGATGCTGCTCGTCGACACCAGGACCGGGACGGTCCTCGAGGATGCGGCGATCAAGCACCGCTACGCCGCGCAGATTCCCTACGGCGAATGGCTCGATCAGGAGCTGCTGCAGCTGGCCGATATCCCCATCCCCAACCGGAAGGTCCCGGAATACACGGCGCAGGAGCGCAGCCGCCTGTATAAGATCTTCGGCTACACCTACGACGAGATCCACTCGGCCATTTTGCCCATGGCGAAAAACGGCGCGGAGCCGACGGCCTCCATGGGCGCGGATATCCCGCTGGCCGTGCTGTCGGAAAAGCACCAGCCGCTGTTCTACTACTTCAAGCAGATGTTCGCGCAGGTCACGAACCCGCCCATCGACGCGCTGCGCGAGGCGATCGTCACCGATACGACCGTCTACGCCGGCTCCGACGGCAATCTGCTGGCCGACTGCGCGGAAAACTGCCGCGTCCTGCAGATCAACAACCCCGTCCTTTCCAGCCGCGATCTCATGAAGATCGAGGGGCTCCATATGCCGGGCCTGCAGGCGAAAAAGGTCTCGCTGCTGTACTACAAGAATTCCTCGCTCGCGCTTGCGCTCGACCGGCTTTTCGTCGCCTGCGACAAGGCGTATTACGCGGGCGCGAACATCCTCATCCTCTCCGACCGCGGCGTGGATGAGAACCATATCGCCATCCCGTCGCTGCTGGCGGTCTCCGCCGTGCAGCAGTATCTGGTGCGCACGAAGAAGCGCACCGCGATCTCCATCATCCTCGAAAGCGCAGAGCCGCGCGATGTGCACCACTTCGCCACCCTCTTCGGCTACGGCGCGAGCGCCGTCAACCCCTATCTGGCGCAGGACTGCATCGGCGAGCTCATCGCGGGCGGGGCGCTCAACAAGGACTATTACGCCGCCGTCGACGCGTACAACAAGGCGATTCTGGACGGCGTGATGCGCATCGCCTCCAAGATGGGCATTTCCAGCATGCAGTCGTACGAGGGCGCGCAGATCTTTGAGGCCGTCGGCATCTGCAAGGACGTGGTGGACCGCTATTTTACCAACACCGTCAGCCGCGTCGGCGGCATCGGTCTGCAGGAGATCAACGAGGCCGTCCTCTGGCGGCATGACCGGGCGTACGATCCCATGGATCTGACCGCCGACCTGACCGTCGATTCCTCCGGCTTCCACAAGCTCCGCTCCGGCAGCGACATGGAAGACCATATGTATAACCCCCTGACCATCCTCACGCTGCAGCAGGCGGTCCGCACCGGCGATTTTGACTGCTTCCGCCGCTACTCCGCCATGGTCGACGACGAGCAGCTGCCGCATACGCTGCGCGGTCTGCTCGGCTTCCGCTTCGATGAGACGAAAGCCATCCCGCTCAGCGAGGTCGAGCCCGTCTCGAGCATCGTCCGGCGCTTTAAGACCGGAGCCATGTCCTACGGCTCCATCTCCGAGGAGGCGCACCGCTGTCTGGCCGCCGCCATGAACCGCCTGGGCGGAAAGTCCAACTCCGGCGAGGGCGGCGAGGAGCCCGCGCGGCTCGGCACCGAGGAAAACTCCGCCATCAAGCAGGTCGCCTCCGGCCGCTTCGGCGTGACGAGCGAATATCTTGTGAGCGCGAAGGAGATCCAGATCAAGCTGGCGCAGGGCGCCAAGCCCGGCGAGGGCGGCCATCTGCCCGGCAGCAAGGTCTGGCCGTGGATCGCGCGGACGCGGCATTCCACGCCCGGCGTGGCCCTCATCTCCCCGCCGCCGCACCACGATATCTACTCCATCGAGGATCTGGCGCAGCTGATCTACGATCTCAAATGCGCCAATGAAAACGCGGAGATCTCCGTCAAGCTCGTCTCCGAGGCGGGCGTCGGCACCATCGCCGCGGGCGTCGCCAAGGCGGGCGCGCAGACGGTCCTCATCTCCGGCTACGACGGCGGGACCGGCGCCGCGCCCAGAAGCTCCATCTATAACGCGGGCCTGCCCTGGGAGCTCGGCCTGGCCGAGGCGCACCAGAGCCTCATCGCCAACGGCCTGCGCGGCCGCGTGCGCCTCGAGACCGACGGCAAGCTCATGACCGGCCGCGACGTGGCCATCGCCTGCATGCTGGGCGCAGAGGAATTCGGCTTTGCCACCGCGCCGCTGGTGTGCCTCGGCTGCGTCATGATGCGCGTGTGCAATCTCGATACCTGCCCGATGGGCATTGCCACCCAGCGGCCGGAGCTGCGGAAAAACTTCTGCGGCAAGCCCGAATACGTGGTAAATTTCATGGAATTCGTCGCGCAGGAGCTGCGGCTGATCCTGGCGAAGCTCGGCGTGCGCACCGTGGACGAGCTGGTCGGCCATACGGAGTATCTGCAGATCCTGCCGCACCAGATCACCCAGCGCGCGGCCATGGTGGACGTATCCGGCATTCTCGCCCGCTGCGGCGGGGAAAACTGCCGCTATGACCCGGCGCAGCGGTTCGACTTCAAGCTCGATGCGACGCTTGACAAAAAGGTCCTTCTGCCGCTGCTGCCGAAGAAGGGCAAGCCGGCCGCTCCGAAGCAGTGCGCGCTCGACATTTCCTGCACCGACCGGGCCTTCGGCACGCTCTTCGGCGCGGAGATCACGCGCCGCTGGGGCGGCACGCTTCCGGACGATACCTACCAGATCCGCTGCCGCGGCGGTGCGGGGCAGTCGTTCGGCGCGTTCCTGCCGAAGGGCGTGACGCTCACGCTCGAGGGCGACAGCAACGATTACTTCGGCAAGGGCCTGTCCGGCGGCAAGCTGGCCGTCTATGCAGACCCCGCGAGCATCTTTGACCCGGCCGAGAATGTCATCATCGGCAACGTCGCGCTCTACGGTGCGACGGGCGGCAGCGCGTTCATCTCCGGCGTCGCGGGCGAGCGGTTCTGCGTGCGCAATTCCGGCGCGACCGCCGTCGTCGAGGGCGTCGGCGACCACGGCTGCGAGTACATGACGGGCGGCACCGTCGTCGTGCTCGGGCGCACGGGGCGGAACTTCGCCGCCGGCATGTCGGGCGGCGTCGCCTACGTGCTCGACCCCGAGCATAAGCTCTACCTGCGCGTCAACAAGGAGCTCGTCTCCGTCGAGACGGTCTCTCAGAAGCAGGATATCGCCCGCCTGAAGGAGCTCCTGCGCCGCCACGTGGAGGCGACCGGTTCCAAAAAGGCCCGCCAGATGCTGGATGCCGCCGGTTACCCGGACTGCACCGTCTGCGCTTCCAACTCTCTGGATGAATACATCGTGCGCGACCTGATTTTGCAGGGTGCCCGTGTGGACAGCTTTGGTATTGGCGAGAACATGATCACCGCCAAGAGCGACCCCGTGTTTGGCGGCGTGTACAAGCTGGCCGCAGTGAAAGAGGATGACGGCAGCTATACCCCCAAGATGAAGCTCTCCGAATCCGTGGAAAAGATGACCATTCCCTGCCTGAAAAAGGTATGGCGTATCTATGATGAGGACGGCAAAGCCCAGGCAGACCTGATCACTATGGCAGACGAAGTGGTGGATACCAAGAACGGCATTACCCTGTTTGACCCCATCGAGACCTGGAAGGAATGCACCTATGTCAACAGCACTGCCCGCTGCATTTCCACCCCGATCTATGAGAACGGCAAGCGCGTTTACACCAGCCCCAACCTGGCTGATATCCGCAAGTTCTGCAAAGCCCAGGTGGGCACCCTGTGGGACGAAGTAAAACGCTTTGAAAACCCGCACCGCTATTATGTTGACCTGAGCAGGAACCTGTGGGATACCCGCAGCGAACTGCTGAAGAAGCTGTCCAAATAAAATGCTGTAACTTTATTACAAAATGGTTACAAACTGCGCCCCCTGCACATACTATGGCAAAGGATGACGGGGTCATTCTTCCATACTGTACAGGAGGCGTTTGTATGTCTGTTTGTTTCCACCGCCTGGCTGCGCCGGGGCAGCTGGTGCTGTTTGCCATGGGCGGTACCGCGTACCTTGCGCTGGAGATCGCCTGGCGCGGCACAACCCATTGGACGATGTTTTTGGCGGGCGGGGCCTGCCTTTGCGCACTGGATGCCCTCGGCCGCCTGCCACTGCCCACCCCGCTGCTGGCGGGGATCGGCGCGGTTGGGGTTTCGGTGCTGGAACTGGGCACCGGGCTTGCCTGCCGCCGTCTGCTGCATGTTGAGGTGTGGGATTACAGCCAGGAATGGGGCAACCTTGCCGGGCTTGTGTGCCCAAAATACACGGCACTCTGGTTCCTTTTGTGCCTGTGGGTGCTGGGTATGATGCGCTTTTTGCGCGGTTTTGCCGCCTATGTGGCCCGCACAAAGGCTTAAAGTACACTTTATCACCCTGCTTTTTCGTCTGCGAGGACTGGAAGTCCGGTTTATCGCCCTGGATGTCTGCTATAATAAAACCATAGCAAAGCAGAAAGGCAGGGGGTTCCCATGACAGCACAATTCCGGTATGTAGCAGGCCACATTGAAGTTTATTCCGCAACGGGCGAGTTCCTTTTTTCCGCCGATACCATGCAGGAGGCATGGGAGGACTACCAAGACGAAATGTCCGCTTGACGCGTACAGATGCAGCTGCAAAATATACAAAATAACGAAATAGTTTATAATATACAAAAAACTTTTGTAAGATTGTACAAAGCGTGCATTGCAAAATCCCCCTGCGCTGGATATAATAAAGACAGAAAGGAGATGGGGTTGCAATGTTGAACCTTCGTTCGTTTGCAAAGTGGGTACGTGGTATTCTGGACAGGGAGGAAGC
>ERZ834798.1764-NODE-1764-length-17634-cov-8.176973_pt1 | contig 17634 bp, 9 predicted proteins | sample MGYA00519689_ERZ834798 | MGnify/ENA primary metagenome ERZ834798 (study PRJEB31850, sample SAMEA3708761) | human gut metagenome | biome: human gut; feature: human-associated habitat; material: faeces | place: China | collected 2014 ...
GTATGATAGGGGTCTCCAAAACCTTTGGTGGGAGTTCGATTCTCTCATCCCCTGTTCTTTAAAAACACCTGTTTAGGTGTTTTTTTATTTATAGTAATTTAAATTAAATTTTTATAGAGGAGAATATATATGAGAAAAACAAGTAACAGCGTGCTTTCGCAATATCGGGGTGCGTTAATGGGAATATCCATCATATTGATTATAGTTTTTCATTTTACGGATGACTGTCATTATTACTCCTATCATTTTAGTGGCTGGATTTCCTTCTTTTGGAGATATATTTCATCATCAAGTGTGGATGCTTTTTTATTCTTTTCTGGTCTGGGGTTATACTATTCCATGAAAAAAAGATCAGATGTTAGAAGTTTTTACATAAGAAGATTAAAAAGAATCCTGATTCCTTATTGCATCGTAGCCGCACCCTCTTATATTTTACTGGATGTCTGTGTAGATAAAACAGGATGGGGAGAAGCCATAAAAGACTTCACATTTATTACATTTTTCAGTGATGGAGACAGGCTTTACTGGTATATTGGACTTATGCTGTTATGCTATCTGATTTATCCCTATATCTTTCAGATTGTGGATAGCGCACGAGACGCAATAGATGGAGAGATCCGGCTGATTTCCATGGTAAGTGCTATTACAGTATTAGCACTTGTAATTGCATTATATGAGAAAGATATGTTTGGAAATGTGAATATTGCTTTGCTTCGTCTGCCTGTTTTTATAGCGGGCTGTTTTTATGGCAGATCCAGCTATGAAAAAAGGGAAAGTTATTGGAAATGGTTGATTCTTTTTGCGTTATCCGGCTATTTGCTCACCATGCTTCCAAGTGGATCTCCTATTTTTGCAAGGTATGTGACCGGAATTTTTAATATCTCATGTTGTGCGGGAATTGCCTGGATCTTTTCCCGGTTATCTATGCGCCCGGTTATAAGAATACTGGAATGGTTTGGTGCTCATTCGCTGGAATTGTATCTGGTACATGTTACCATACGAAAATTTATGAAGGGAGCAGCATTTCATACATGCCATCTGCGTTACGAACTGGTGCTGGTATGCAGTTCCATTGTGATTGCATGGATACTTCAGATCCTTGTCCGGTATATAACAGATCATTTGCTTAAGGAAAAGAGGTAAGACATATGACCCTACAGCAGTTACATCAGGTAATTACGATTGCAGAAAGCCGCTCCATGAACGAAGCATCCCGAAAATTGTTTGTCTCACAGCCCAATCTGTCTGCGGTTGTGCGCGAACTGGAAGAAGAAGCAGGAATCACCATTTTTATCCGGTCCAACAGGGGAATCGTGCTTACACCAGAGGGAGAGGAATTTATCGGATATGCCAAGCAGGTCGTGGAGCAGTATCATTTGCTGGAATCCCGTTATATTTCGTCTGCATCCAAAAAGAAATTTTCCGTGTCTATGCAGCATTATACCTTTGCGGTCAAGGCATTTGTGGAAGTGGTCAAGGCGGTGGGAATGGAAGAATATGAATTTGCCGTGCATGAGACACAGACGAATCAGGTAATCGAAAATGTGCGCAACATGAAAAGTGAGCTGGGGATTCTTTTCCTGAGCAAATTTAATGAAGCAGTACTCCAGAAACTTTTCAAGGAAAATGATGTAATTTTTGAAGAACTGTTTACCTGTGACACCTATGTATATCTGTGGAAAGGACATCCGCTGGCACAAAGGGATGTAATTTCTATGAAAGAACTGCAGGAATATCCATGTCTGGTGTTCGAACAGGGGAAAAATAATTCCTTTTATTTTGCCGAAGAGATGAAAAGTACCTATGAATATAAGAAGATGATCCATGCGGATGACCGGGCGACCATGCTGAATCTGATGGTTGGGCTGAATGGTTATACGCTCTGTTCCGGGATTATCTGTGAAGAATTAAACGGAAATGATTATGCGGCAGTGCCGCTGGCAGAGAGCGAAAAGATGCGGATTGGCTATATCCGGCACAAGGGGGTAAAGGTCAGTCCGATCGGAGAATTATATGTGGATATTCTGAAAAAAAGTGGGAAACCACTTCGATAAAAATAGTTTTCATCAAAAAATGCTTGTTTTGGTGATTGGAAAGGCAATTTTTTGGAGAAATTGCATAAGATAGCAGGTATAAATATAAATACACGAAAAAAAACGGTAAGAATCTGATGGAAACGGTTGCGCGATTACCGTCATTATGCAGGAAAAACCGGAGAAATGCGAAGTTTGCATAACTTTGACAGATGAGAAAAAAAGTGGCATAATCTTTTCTAAACTTGGGGATGATAATAAAAGTATGTTGTTTAAAGGTAGAAAGAGGTGTTGGATTATGTATGAAACTGTTAAAGTAATTCGGTTATCAGATATGGATGAAGTTAAGGATTTTGTACGTGCAGCAGGTGGTTGTGATTTTGATATTGATGTAAAATGCGACAGAACATTCATTGATGCAAAGTCATTGCTTGGTATGATTGGACTTGGCGTAAAAAAGAATCTTCAGGTTTGCTACGGTGGAAAGAATGAAAATTTCGAAAACGTAGTTGCTAAATTTGCAGTGGCATAATACAATTATTATATCGTGACTATGGAACTTTAAGTCCCGCTCCGTATTCCGGAGCGGGGCTTTTTATTGTAAAATAATGGAACAAATAAAAACCCGCTTCATACAACAGGAAAATACCCGCGGGAGAAAGGAGGTGTACATGCAGGAATTACATATATCTGTGAGAAATCTGGTAGAGTTTATTTTCCGGGCAGGAGATATCGATAATCGTGCCGGAAAGCTGGCGAGTGCAGAGGCCATGATGGAAGGCAGCCGTATCCACCGGAAAATTCAAAAAAGCATGGACGCCTCCTATCAGGCGGAAGTACCGCTGAAAATTGAATGGAAAGCCAACGATTACGTACTGGTCGTGGAAGGACGTGCAGACGGAATCGCCTATGGAAAATTTCAGCCGGATCTGCCGGCTGCAACGGAGTCTGTGCTGCAACCGGAGAAGGAGTTTGCGGCAGAAATCCCTCCGGAAGAAGAAATCAGCTTCATCGATGAGATCAAGGGTGTATATAGAAACGTTGCGGCAATGGAACAGCCGGTCTACGTGCATAAAGCCCAGGCAATGTGCTATGCGTATATCTATGCGAAACAGAACCGTCTGGAGCGGATCGGCGTGCAGATGACCTACTGCAATCTGGATACGGAAGAAATTCGGTATTTCCGGGAAATTTATACATTTGAGACACTGACCGTGTGGTTTACGCATCTGATCGAAGATTATCGGAAATGGGCAGACTGGCAGATCGCATGGAAAAAACAGCGGCAGGAGAGTATTCATACACTTGAGTTTCCATTTTCCTACCGGCAGGGACAAAAGAAGCTGGTTGCCGATGTTTACCGCACCATTCTGCGGGGGAAGAACCTGTTTATCGAGGCACCGACCGGAGTGGGCAAAACAATTTCCACAATCTTTCCGGCGGTAAAAGCAGTGGGAGAAGGGCTGGCAGACCGGATCTTTTATCTCACGGCAAAGACCATCACAGCAACTGTGGCAAAAGAAACGTTCGCACTGCTGGAAGAACAGGGATACCGTGCCAAAGTCATCCAGATTACAGCAAAAGAAAAACTCTGCCTGTGTGAAGAGATGGACTGCAACCCGGTAAACTGTCCATATGCAAAGGGGCATTTTGACCGGGTGAACGATGCGGTGTTTGATCTCTTGCAGAAATCCAACCTGTTTACCAGAGAGGAGGTTTTAGCGCAGGCGAAAGAATATCAGGTGTGCCCGTTTGAGATGAGTCTGGATGTGGCAACCTGGGCGGACAATATTGTCTGTGATTACAATTACGTATTCGATCCGAATGTATATCTGAAACGCTTTTTTCAGGAGGGGATAAAGGGAGACTATCTGTTCCTGGTGGATGAGGCACATAACCTCGTGGATCGCAGCAGGGAGATGTACAGTGCCGATCTGTACAAAGAAGACGTGCTTGCAGTGAAGCGGATCATGAAAGCGCACAGCCGTACGATCTGCCGTATCCTGGACAAATGCAACAAAGCCATGCTGGAAATGAAACGTGAGTGTGAGCACTACCAGATTCTGGACAGTGTGGGAACGTTGACCTTCCACCTTATGCGGCTGGCCTCCCAGATGGATGAATTTTTGGAAAAACCGCGGGAATTTCCGGAGAAGAAAACGGTGCTGGATTTTTACTTTGCGCTGCGCAATTTCCTGAATATCTATGATCTGGTGGATGACCATTACGTGATCTACAGCCAGATGACGGAGGAAGGTCAGTTCCGGATCCGGCTCTTTTGCGTAGATCCGTCGGTCAATCTGCAGAAATGCATCGATAAAAGCAATTCCACGATCTTTTTCTCCGCAACGCTCCTGCCGATCGGATACTACAAGCGGCTACTTTCCACGGACGAGGATAACTATGCCATTTATGCGCAGAGTACGTTTGCCCAGACACAGAGACTTCTCGCATTTGGCCGGGATGTGAGCACAAAATATACGCGGAGGAACAGAAAAGAATACGAAAAAATCGCGGACTATATCGGTGCAGTCACAGAAGCACAGCAGGGAAATTACATGGTGTTTTTCCCGTCTTACCGGCTGATGCAGGATGTATATGAGGTCTTTGCCGGGAAGGCGGCCGATTCGTGCGAGATTCTGATGCAGCATAGTAATATGAAAGAACACGAAAGAGAAGCGTTTTTGGAAGAATTTGAAAAAGAGCGCCAGGGGACACTCGTTGCGTTCTGTGTGATGGGTGGAATTTTCGGGGAAGGCATTGATCTGAAAAACGACCGGCTGATCGGTGCCATCATCGTGGGAACCGGACTTCCGCAGGTCAGCGATGAACGTGAAATTTTAAAGAATTATTATGATGAGCGGGGATTGTCCGGATTTGACTATGCGTTCCGCTATCCGGGAATGAACAAAGTCCTGCAGGCAGCAGGGCGCGTGATCCGGACCAGCGAGGACCGCGGCGTGATCCTTCTGCTGGATGAACGTTTCCTGCAGCGCGAATACGGAGAGCTTTTTCCGAGAGAATGGGAAAAGAGAAGCGTCTGTGGTCTGCCGCAGCTGCGGGAAGAAGTGAGCCGGTTCTGGTCAGACGTCCGGGAGGAGCTTTAAAAACTCTTCGGTGGAGGCAGAAACCGGAAGGGTAGGGTTTAACGAAGCCACCAGCTGCCGCTGCGGGATCGTTTCCTGCGTGCGGACGAGAAAGAGATCCTCCGGCTTGTGTTTCAGACAAAAATCCGGGATAAAAGCAATTCCAAGACCGATGCGGGCCATGTCAATGAGCAGATCGTTGCTGCTGAGCTCTACCTGAGGCAGCAGTTCCAGCTGATGCTGCAGGAAAATGTGGTGCAGAAACTCACTCGTTGTGCTCTTGCGGTCTAACATCATGAGCGGATAGGTGCCAAGCTCCGAGAAAGGAACGATGCGGTCCGCCAGATCAAAATATGCCGGATTGGCGACGAACACATCCGAGAAAGAGCCAACCGTTTTCTGAATATAGGAAGGATTCAGATGCGGGTTTGGAAAATTTGTGATAATCAGATCTACCCGGCGCTGCTCTAACAGGTCTACACAGCCCATCGAGCTGGCATTGGTGATTTTAATCGGAACATCCGGGAATTTCCGATGGAATTTCTGCAGATACGGCAGAAGAAAATAGCGGCAGATCGTGTCGCTGGCACCGATATGCAGCTGTCCTAAACCAAGAGAGCCGGATTCTAAAAGCTGGCTTTCGCCGCGTGAGATCAGATTCATGGCAGGTTCCACATGTTTCAGAAGCAGAGCACCGGCAGGAGTCAGCTGCACTTTTTTTGTGCTGCGGATAAAAAGCGGCTGTCCCAGCTTGCGCTCTAATGTTTTGATAGACTGGCTTACCGCTGACTGGGAGATAAACAGCTTCTTACTTGCATCCGAAAATGAGAGAGAGCTTGCAACATAATAGAAAACCTTGTATAATTCATAATTGATATCCATCGATCATATCCTCAGTAGTATAGTATAGTATAGGATATATTATATACCTTTCACAAAGGAGAGAAAAGGAGATTATCATGAAAAAGGGAATTTTGAAAACCTTATGCGGATTGATGGCGGCACTCATGCTGCTTGTGTTCGCAGGAACACCCGTTATAACTCAGGCAGCAAAACTGCCATATTACATTAAAATCAATCGTCAGCAGAACTGTGTGACCGTATATGCACTTGATTCCAAAGGCAAATATACCAAACCGGTCAAAGCATTTGCCTGCTCTGTCGGTGTCAACAATGCCACCCCGACAGGAACATTTTCGATTCCGGCAAAATACCGCTGGCATACACTTATGGGCGGTGTGTACGGACAGTATTGCAGCCGTATTCACGGTGGTGTGCTGTTCCACTCTGTTTTTTACAGTGCACAGGACCCGAGCAGGCTGGCATACAATTCTTATAACCGTCTGGGACAGACGGCATCCCACGGATGTGTCCGTCTGAATGTGGAAGATGCCAAGTGGATCTATGACAACTGCCCGGTAGGAACCAAAGTAACCATCTATGACAGCAAAGATCCGGGACCGCTGGGCAAGCCTACCCCGATCCGTATTGATGTAAACAGTCCGTACCGCGGATGGGATCCGACCGATCCGGATCCGAGAAATCCATGGCTGAAACTCCGTCCGACGATTAAGGGAATCAAGAATAAAACCATCGAGAGAACAAACAGCAAAGTAGATCTGAAAAAGGGTGTGAAAGCTACCGATTACAGAGGTAAGACACTTAAATTTACCGTTTCCGGAAAAGTCAATGCGGCAAAGACCGGAAAATATAAGATTACATACACCGCAAAAGATGCCAAAGGAAACAAGACCCAAAAGAGCATCGTAATTACCGTAAAAGATACGAAAGCACCATCCATCAGCCTGAAGCGAAAGACACTGACCTACAATAAAGCCGTTTCCAAAGAAAAACTGGTTTCTGCAATTAAGGCAGATGTAGTGGCAAAAGATCTGGGCAAAAAACTTGCGTCAAAATATGTTTTCGTGGATGCCAGAGAAGCACATAAGGCAGTTACCGCTATGGAAAGAGGAACCTATGGAACTTATAGCGTGACCGTATATGTCAAAGATGCGGCAGGAAATAAATCCAGAAAGCTGAAAGTAAAGATTAATTTTGTAAATCCAAACCCGGGTACCGATCAGCCGGATCAGCCGGAACCGGACACTCCGGGCGTTGTAACGGACAGTGCAATTACCGTACAGTAATTTCATAAGAACAGGTAATAGATATCGTAAGCGATATTAATTTTACTTAATTGTCAACCCATGATACAATAACATAAAGATCAATAGAATGCCCCCGAATGCAGGGGGCATTCCGTTTCGCAAAAGAAGGAGGTAAATCCAATGGGCAATGTACGTCGTGTGTACGTAGAAAAGAAACCGGATTTTGCCGTAAAGGCAAAAGAATTAAAACATGAGGTAAAGCATTATCTCGGAATCGCTGCAGATCAGGTGCGTGTTCTGATCCGTTATGATGTGGAAAATGTATCGGATGCCACTTACCAGAAGGCATTGCAGACGGTATTTTCCGAGCCACCAGTGGATGATATTTATGAGGAGAACTTTGACGCAGAAGGCGGAAACGTATTTTCCGTAGAATTCCTGCCGGGACAGTTCGACCAGAGAGCGGATTCCGCAGAGCAGTGCGTGAAGCTTTTAAATGAGGATGAGGAGCCGATCATCCGCAGCGCGACGACCTATGTGATCAAGGGTGACATCACAGAGGATGAGTTAGAGGCGATCAAAAAGTATTGTATCAATCCGGTAGATTCCCGTGAGACCGGTATGGACAAGCCGGATACCCTCGTACAGAATTTCGATGAGCCGGCAGACGTGGCAGTTTTCGACGGATTTATCGACATGGCAGAAGCACACTTAAAGGAACTGTACAGCTCTTTAAATCTTGCCATGACCTTTAAGGATTTCTTACATATCCAGAATTACTTCAAAAATACCGAGAAGCGGAATCCGTCCGTGACAGAGATCCGCGTGCTTGATACTTACTGGAGTGACCATTGCCGTCATACCACCTTTTCGACAGAACTGAAAAATGTGAAGTTTGATGAAGGATTTTACCAGGCACCAATCAAAAAGACTTACGAAGAATATCTTGATACCCACAAGAAACTGTATGCGGGACGCGATGACAAGTTTGTCTGCCTGATGGATCTGGCACTGCTTGCCATGAAACGTCTGAAAAAAGAAGGAAAACTTGCAGATCAGGAAGAATCTGACGAGATCAATGCATGTTCCATCGTGGTACCGGTGGAAGTAGATGGAAAGACAGAGGAGTGGCTTGTAAACTTTAAGAACGAGACACATAACCATCCGACCGAGATTGAGCCGTTCGGTGGTGCTGCTACCTGTTTAGGCGGAGCCATCCGTGATCCGCTTTCCGGAAGAACTTATGTGTATCAGGCAATGCGTGTGACCGGAGCCGCAGATCCAACCGTATCCGTAAAAGATACGATTGAGGGTAAGCTGCCACAGAAGAAGATCGTGCGTGAGGCTGCCAGAGGTTATAGCTCCTATGGAAACCAGATCGGATTGGCAACCGGATATGTCAAAGAAGTTTACCATCCGGATTATGTGGCAAAACGTATGGAGATCGGAGCTGTCATGGGTGCCGCACCGAGACGTGCCGTACAGAGACTGACCTCCGATCCGGGAGATAAGATTATCCTTCTGGGCGGACGTACCGGACGTGACGGTATCGGTGGAGCGACCGGTTCTTCCAAGGCGCACAATACAGAGTCCACATCGGTATGCGGTGCCGAGGTACAGAAAGGTAATGCACCGACTGAGCGTAAACTGCAGCGCCTGTTCCGCAGAGAAGAAGTCAGCCATATTATCAAAAAATGTAACGATTTCGGTGCCGGCGGTGTATCGGTAGCCATCGGTGAGCTTGCAGACGGACTGCGCGTGAATCTGGATAAAGTACCGAAGAAATATGCTGGTCTGGATGGAACGGAGATTGCAATCTCCGAGTCTCAGGAGCGTATGGCAGTGGTTGTCGCTCCGCAGGATGTCGAGCAGTTCCTTGCTTATGCAAAAGAAGAAAACCTTGAAGCAACCGAGGTGGCAGTTGTTACCGAGGAGCCGAGACTGATCTTAGAGTGGAGAGGAAAAGACATTGTCAATATTTCCCGTGCATTCCTCGATACCAATGGTGCGCATCAGGAAGCAGATGTCGAAGTCGAGATGCCAAAAGAGGAAGACAACTTCTTTAAAAAGATCGAACTTCCGAAAGTTGCAGATGCATTACAGAAAAATGATAACAAAGCGGCATGGCTTGCAATGCTTGCGGATCTTAACGTATGTTCCCAGAAGGGACTTGTCGAAATGTTTGACGGTTCCATCGGAGCTGGAAGCGTCTATATGCCATATGGTGGACGTTATCAGTTGACGGAGACACAGAGCATGGTTGCCAAGCTTCCAGTTTTACATGGAAAATGTGATACCGTAACCATGATGTCCTACGGATTTGATCCGTATTTATCTTCCTGGAGCCCATACCATGGATCGGTTTATGCGGTACTCGAATCTCTTTCCCGTATCGTGACAGCCGGTGGTGATTACAAGAAAGTACGATTTACTTTCCAGGAATATTTCCGCAGAATGAACGAAGATCCAAAGAGATGGAGCCAGCCGTTTGCCGCACTGCTTGGTGCATTTGATGCACAGATCGGTTTTGGACTGCCGTCCATCGGTGGAAAAGATTCCATGTCCGGAACCTTTAACGATATTGACGTGCCTCCGACACTGGTTTCTTTCGCAGTCGATGTGGCAAGAGAAAAAGACGTGATCACACCGGAACTGAAAGAAGCAGGAGATAAGCTGGTACTCTTTACGATCGAAAAGAACGCGTATGATCTGCCGGTATATGAACAGGTGATGAAACTGTATGATAAGATCCATGAACTGATTGGCAGGGGCGCAATCCGCAGTGCCTACGCACTGGACGGAAAAGGTCTGGCAGCAGCAGTCAGCAAGATGGCATTTGGTAACAAATTAGGTGTCACCATTGCAGAGGATGTCACAGCAGAAACATTATTTGCACCGGGATTTGGTAATATCGTTGCAGAAGTAAAAGAGGAGTTTCTTCCTATTATAAAAGAAGCATCCGGAGTTGTTGTCGGTGAAGTGAACGATGCACAGAAATTTGTATACAAAGAAATGTCACTTTCCATGGAGGAAGCAATTGCAGCCTGGGCCGGAACACTCGAAAGAGTCTTCCCAACCCGCGCAACCGAGGGCAAGGAAAAAGTGCAGAGTGATGTATATGATACCAAGAATATCTATGTATGCAAGAACAAAGTCGCAAAGCCGACCGTATTCATTCCGGTATTCCCTGGAACAAACTGTGAGTATGACAGTGCGAAAGCCTTTGAGCGTGCAGGTGCAAACACCATTGTAAAGGTATTCAAAAACCTGAGTGCAGCAGATATCCGTGATTCTGTCGATGAATTTGTCAAGGCAATCGATCAGTCACAGATCATCATGTTCCCGGGCGGCTTTTCCGCAGGAGATGAACCGGAAGGATCTGCAAAGTTCTTTGCAACGGCATTCCGGAATGCAAAGATGACCGAGGCAGTAAGCAGACTGCTGTCAGAACGTGACGGACTGGCACTGGGTATCTGCAACGGATTCCAGGCACTGATCAAACTGGGACTTGTTCCTTACGGACAGATCCAGGCACAGAGTGCGGATTCCCCGACACTGACCTACAACACCATCAACCGCCACATCAGCAAGATGGTATATACCAAGGTCGTAACAAACAAATCCCCATGGCTGCAGCAGGCAAAGCTTGGTGCAACATACTGCAATCCGGCATCCCATGGAGAGGGACGTTTCGTAGCTCCGAAGGAATGGCTGGACAAGCTTTTTGCAAACGGACAGGTTGCCACCCAGTATGTCAATGAAGCCGGCGAGCCAACCATGGATGAAGAGTGGAATGTCAATGGTTCGTACATGGCGATCGAGGGTATCACCAGTCCGGATGGACGTGTACTCGGAAAGATGGCACACAGCGAGCGCCGCGGTGAGGCCGTTGCCATGAACATCTACGGAGAGCAGGATATGAAGATCTTCGAATCCGGAGTTGCTTACTTTAAATAGAATTGTTTATCTTCACGCGTAGTTTCACTCGAACTACGCGTGAAATAGTTTTAATAATAGAAAAAAGTGAAAAAACTCTTAAATGCTTAAGAAAATATTAAAGAATTTTTTCAATAAAATGTAATTTTGGTGTTGCAAAGATACAATACTTGGTGTATGATTGTCACGTAGAGTAGTTAAAAGAGTACTATAAATAGTACGACAAGTGATGAACTACTATCGAGGCTATGGAAACTGGAACTTGTTCCAGACAGACCTTACAATTACAGATACATATTAGAAATATAAGTCATCGGAACCTCAGCTTGCTGATCTTGATGCTGGACAATCAACGTTGATATCACACTCTACGCCGACGTCTGATGTACGAAAGTTTCTGGTCATTTATGATTTGTGTGTCTGTAGATGAAACTGACGATGGACTTAACAGTAAGACCGAGGAAGGTCAGTGGAGGCAATTAGCGAGAACATTGGACTGGAAAAATCGTCCGCAGCGGTTTGGAAGAGAAGATGAAGGAACTTAAACGTGCAGGGTTAAACGAGTAGAAGAGATGGAAGTTAGTCAAAAAGAAAGAGAGGAAAAAACATGAAATCAAGCAAAAAAGTGTTAGCTTTTGCTCTCGCTGCAGCTATGGTTGTAACAGCAGTTCCTGCTACAAACGCACAGGCAGCTTCTACAGCAAAGCTTAGCGCAAAAAAAGCCACAGTTTATTCTGAGGGCTACAAGACAGTTACAGTTAAAACTCCAAAGTCTTGGAAGTCTGTTAAAGTAACTGCAACAAGCAACAAGAAGTCTGTTGCAAAAGTTAAGAAGACAGCAGCAAAGAAGATCAAGGTTACAGGTGTTAAGCCAGGTACCGCTAAAGTTACGGTTAAGGTAACTTACAAGACTTCTACAAAGAAGAGTGCTAAGACAAAGACAAAGAAACTTACTTACACACTGAAAGTTGCTAAGGTAGGCGTTGCTTTATCTGGAGATTCAGTAGTAGCTATTGGAAGCACAACTAAGTTAACAAATACTAAGAAAAATTCTTCAAGAGCTAAGATTACTTACACATCAAGCGATGATTCTATTGCAACAGTAGCAGCTGACGGTACAGTAACTGGTGTTAAGGCTGGTAAGGCAACAATCACAGCTAAGATTACCGTTGGTAAGGATTCAGCTACAACTACTAAGGATGTAGAAGTTAAGAACTATGTTCTTTCTACAGTAGCACAGAACAAGTTAACAGAGCTTACAGCTACTGTTACTGGCGATACAAAGAACCTTAAGGCTTCTGATTTCACAGTAAAGAGTGAAGCAACAAACGTTGTTTACCCGGTATCTAAGGTAACAGTTGATTCTAAGGACGCTTCTAAGGTTACATTAACTCTGTTCAGTGAGTTAAAGGATGCAGCTACATATGATGTGACTCTTGATGGAATCACAAAGACATTCGTAGCTTCTGACGGAAAGGTTGCTTCTATTGCACTTGATAAGGCCACAATTCCATATGCTACAGAAACAGAAGTTAAGTTAGTTTCTAAGGATGCTAACGGCGTTGTTGTAAAAGAGCTTAAGTATGGCGAAACTGATTCCAACTATGATTTTACAATCAATACAAACGGAAACGGATATACTAATGGTTCTAAGTTATACTTAAACAAGGTTGGTGATACAGCTACAGCTGAAATCACATACAAGACAGGTAAGTATGACCAGAATGGTAAGCCAGAAGGAAACATTGGACCAAACAAAGTGACAATTACAGCAACTGCTCAGTCAGAAGTTAATAATTTCGCTGTAAGAATTGATGATACCGCAAAGAAGTTTGACAAAGCAAAAGATACAAACAAGATTGCTGTAAATGAGACAAAGGTTGCAATGTTCAAGATTCAGAATGCTGATAATCAGGAAATTTCTGACTACAGCAAGTATACATTTGAATCATCTGACAAGTCTGTATTAATGCTTGCAAGTGATAAAGTTGGAACTAACAATTCTATCGCAATTACAGCATTAAAGAATGGTACAGCTTATATTCTTGTTAAAAAGGATGATAAAGTTGTAGGTTCTGTTGCAATTGATATTGTGGCTGAAAGAGCTGTCGCAACTCTTGATGTAGATAAGTCAGCTGTTACACTTTCAAAGGATTTAAACGACACCAAGAAAGTAAATGTTACATTAAAAGATCAGTATGGTGACAAATGGGCTGGTGATTACAATCTGAACGTTGAGTGCCTTTCTACTGATGCTAAAGATGCACAGGGCAATACCTTAACAGTAAATGCTGTTAACGCTAATGCTGCAAGCAAATATTTCACATTTACTGCAAAAACTGGAAAAGATGTTACTTTCAATGCTACCGCAGAAAAGGGCAACTATGTTTATAAAATTTCTTATAAGAAAGATAATAAGGAAGTTGCAGCTAAAACAGTAAGCGTAGCTGTAAAGAAAGCTGATGTTAATGCAACAGTTTCTGCATATCGTCTTGATATTGATAACAGCAATGTAGATATGAAGGTTGACAATGATAACAAAGCAAAGACCATCAACATTCAGGTGATTGGTGTTGCGGATGGTGTTGACAAAGAAGTAGAAGATGATGCTACTTTTACAGTAAAGAAAGCTGATGGTACTAAGATTTTTGTTGGAAATAAAAATGTTGAAACCACAACACATGCAGCAATCAGTGCTGAAACCGGTTCATTAGTTGTTAAGCCAGTTATTATCAGTGGTGGTGCATTAGCAGTTAAGCAGCTTGATGCTGGAACATACACTGTTATTGCTGAGAAAAATATCGTTGAGAATGGAACAACCAAGACAGTTACAATTTCAACTTCATTTACCATTACTGATACTCAGGCCAAGGCTGAGGTCGAGGTAAAGAATAATACTGTAACCGGCAATACTGTTGAACAGATGTTAAAAGATGCTATTATTGTTACATTTGATGGTAAGACATATACAAGTGTTGCTAGTGTGACAGATAAAGACGGTGCTCTTAATATCGGTGAAGTAGAGGCCACTCTTAATGATGGTACTAAGATTAAGAAAGATAATAATAATCTCAATACTAACATTTCAGCTGGAAAATATTTCACAGTTACTAAGTTAACTGTAAAGGTTAATGTAGCTACTGGTATTGATACATATGTTACAGTAACTGTACCTGGTACAATTACAGCTAAATAGTTTAGACTGAATTAAATTTATTCATCTAACCTTAGAACCCCAGACGATTTTCGTCTGGGGTTTTTCTACAAAATGCCAGTTATTTGCCAGGATTATAATGTTGCATCTGCATCTTTACCAGAAATTGTAAATGTGCATGTTCTAACATCAATTTTATCTTTGCTCTTTTTCAATGAGGATTTTGGAATAGAGATGGTATAACTTTTACTCTTATAACTATTCACATTTATGGTATAAGAATTCTTTTTAAAACTTGCCACCACATTTTTCTTCGAATCCTTAACCGTGATTTTTAATTTTGGAATTTTCGTGAGTTTTCCATAACTATTATTTGCAACCATAAATTTAACAACTAAATTACCTTTATTATCAAAATAAGCAGAATAAACTTTTAAACCATATTGATTATATGTGGTATCACTGATGGTAAGCTTTTTCCCACTGTATTTATTTGATTTAACAGATACATTACAAATAAGTTTTTTTCCATTTGTAAGTTTAACCGTAACTTTTGTATTACCCTCTTTCTTTCCGATAACTTTTCCACTATTCGTTACTGTAGCAATTTGCTTATTAGCAGAGCTGCAACTCTTAATTTTTCCACCATCTACTTTAATCGCCGAAGTAAATCCCTTTGTGACCAAAAGTTTTGTGTTTTTTAATACAGGGTCCGGTGAGATTTTACTTACAGATAACTCATAATTAACTTCTGCCTCAAAGTTAAGTTCTAAAATATAATCTCCTGATGCAAGATTCATAGTGTGTGTATACTGATAAATACCGGTATTCTGATGATATTCCCATCTTGGATCTGCAGAGGAAAGAGTATCTGTTACGATTGAACTTTCATCCATTTTATTTTTCATACTAATGGTAACTGTAGTACGTTCATTATTTTTTAAGTCAAAGTAAATATCAGATGCCTTTGCCAGACTGAAATTATAGCGAATCGGGAAATTTGGTCTTGCTGTGCTGACTTTATGTAATAAATTAATATATTTATTGGTTGCGGCATTTGTTGAAACGGTATTGCTAAAAATAGCTGAAATAACCAGTAATAGTGAAAGGATAAAACAGCTCAATTTTTTCAAACTAAACTTTCTCATAATAAGATCTCCTATTTCAAATATACAAAAAGCAGGCTGCTGCATAATGCAGCAGCCTGTTTTCGTTACATGCTGTAATAAACTTTATAAAATTATATTATTTAAGTCCAGCACAAACTGCGACCTGATCATTTACTGGAACCTTAACACAAACTTTGTTTGGTGAACCAGAAATTGTAACGTAGAGATCAACTGTCTTAACAAAAGCTCCACCGTTTGCAAGTACAGTACCATCTACATCTGCAACATCAGTAATAGTCTGTTTTACACCATCGTAATATACTTCTACTAAATTTGAATTTGTAAAAGCAGTTTTAACAGTATTTGAACCAAAGTCATTAGTGATAAACTTATAGCTTACTAATGTATCCTGAGTATCTTCAATAGTAAAGCTTCCAGATACAGTAACAGGCTTCTTATTTGTTCCATAATCACTGTAGAACTCAGCAGTTACAACATAAGTACCCTTATCGATGTTCTTCTTGAATCCAGCAGTAGATGAAGCTAATGTATCAATTGTAAGCTTATTTCCAGAGACAGATGCATTGCTGCTAATAGCTGCACATGTTGTAGCAGAAGCAGCAGTTCCATCACTTGGGTTATTTCCTACTACAGCAATTGTCTTTCCTGCAGAAGTCTTAACAGTATATTTAACTGGAGTAGAAGCTGCAAGAGTATCTAATGCACCACCATTTGCCATTTCAGCAACATCAACTGTGATGTCATAATCAGACTCAGTTACAGTACCTGTACCAATAGTAGTATTTACTTTATTCTGATTGAATTTTAATTCATAAGCCTGTGTAGCGGCTGTTTCAACAAGTGTTACTGTAAAGCTTCTTGTTAACTCTTTATCGCCATTCTTTAAAGTAACCTTATATGTATAAGATCCCTTCTTGAAAGAAGCAGTTGAAGCGAAGTTTCCAGCTACAGAGATTGTTGCCTTCTTACCACTAGGAGTAATTGTTGGAAGGGCGCTAGCAGCTGCTGTCTTTGAAGCATCATCTGGTGCTCCGATGCACTCGATTTTAGCACTGTCAACAGTCATATCATCATTGTACTGATCTTTAATAACAGCGATTGCTGACTCAGTTACAGTCTTTCCTCTAACAACTGTTACAGTTGTCTTATCGAGATTTACAGAAGTTGCAACCGGCTTAGCTTTAACATTAACAGCAACTGTACCTACAACCTTATCATCTTTCTTGATTACAATATAGGTCAGTCCTTCGCTAACACCATTAACTGGTACAGCAACTGAACCTACTTTTGCGCTTGTTCCAGATGCCTTAGATAAAGGTGTGTTAGTTACAAGTAATTTAGTTTTATCTGCAGACTCTACAGAATAATCACCATAATTGCTGATTTCTGTTCCATCATCTTTTAAAATGCAGAAATATGCATTTTTTACAGCTCCGATTTTAACATCATTGTTAGCTTTGAAAGAAGTTGCTGACCATGCAGGAGTGTTATCTGCGATTGTCACCTGGAAGTTATAGTTTACAAGGCTTGGATCAACAGCAGTAATTGTAAATGTCTGCTCGATCTTTCCAGTCTCATTACCATCAGTTCCAAATGTACCTGTATGATAAGTAAGCTTTACATTCATAGTATCGCCAACAGCTGGAAGATAAACGCCAGCATCCTCAGCGTAACCTTTTGAGATTGTAAGTTCTGTAGATACCTGTCCCTTTGCGCTGTTTGCATTTGTAATTGGGAATTCTCCAATCACAACACCATTAGCATCCAAAGACTGAGCCTTAACTTCTGTCTTCTCTGCAGCTGGAACCTGTAATCTTGTCAGTCCAACATTTGCAACAGTACCATCAGTAGCTGTAAACTTCTGAGTTGTGCCATCAAATACAACATTGTATTCCTTAGCATCCTTCATATCAACGAAAGTATCAATTGTAACTTTTGTCTTATCTGTCTTGTCAACAGATACAGCTTTTACAGGTACAGTAGCATTTGTAGCTGTATTTGTGATTGTAAAATCTGTAGCCTTAAGATCCTTTGTATCACCAACAACAGTAGCTGCAAGCTGATTTACCTTGTTCTGCTTAACTGCAGTAAGAATTGCTTTCTTAACTTCTACATCCTTAGTAGTTGTGGCAGAATCCTTACCAACGGTAATCTTAGCTGTGATTGTTGCCTTACCAGCCTTAACAC
>ERZ834798.1769-NODE-1769-length-17604-cov-2.031398_pt1 | contig 17604 bp, 11 predicted proteins | sample MGYA00519689_ERZ834798 | MGnify/ENA primary metagenome ERZ834798 (study PRJEB31850, sample SAMEA3708761) | human gut metagenome | biome: human gut; feature: human-associated habitat; material: faeces | place: China | collected 2014 ...
CTTTCTTCTTCATTACCTCGTTTTTGCTCTTTACGATATGTCCCCAAAAATAGATCGATCGCTTGCATGGTGCTGTCGGTTCGGGGAGCTTTCGGATAGAGGTCGGCGAAAGATTCTCCTTCGACTCCGAGAATGGTCTCTAAGTGCGCATGAGGACTGGCGTAAATCAGAGCCTGTTGTATGCGCTTCTCGTCGGGCATGGCTCCCGGTGTGAATTTCAGATAGAGAAGTTGCGGGATACTGAAATAGGGATAATCCGCGGCCATTTGGTCGGCATCGGATTTCGAGATTGTTTCATCGCCAATCCCGTTTAGAAGGTTTCGTATTTGTTCCCGGGTTATCATAGTGTTACCAGTTGGCTACCGTCGCGTTGAAAATTTGATCTACCAGCTCGTCTGTGATTTGTTGGATAAGTTCATCTTGCACATCGGTTAACATTCGGTCGCTGGAAAAGTCCTTATACCCGGAGAATGTTTGGTCTATGTCATACTGAGGGTCTTTGGTGTTGGTGAATCTTACCCTTACAGAAATAGTCAGGCGCGTTTGCGATGCGTATGCGTTTTCTGTTACGGCTTGCGGGGTGAGGTCATAGTTCGTGATTTCTCCTTCCAATTGCAGGTCTCCTCCGCTGCTAACCATTTGTAATCGTGTTTGCCGAGTATAAGCATTTTTCAATGAATTGGTGAACAACTCTTCCAATGGAGGGTAAACCAATGCCGCTTTAATGGGAAAGTTCGCTACCGATATGGTCTTGGTCGTTTCGTAATTGATCGAAGCTCCGTTGAATTTATAAGAGATACTGCATGACGACAGTATGACGAGTAATATAGTCGTTAAACGTTTCATTGTCGTGCGGCTCTATTCTAAGTTATATTCTTTAATTTTACGATAAAGAGTCCTTTCGGATATTTTTAATTCTTCAGCTGTCTTTTTCCGTTTTCCGTGATTCCGTAGTAATGCTTTTTTGATGGTCTCTTTTTCCGTATCTTCGAGTGTCGTAGGTTGTTCCTCGATATATTCGGGTTCGTTGGGTATTATCTCTCCTACGGTGTCTTCTATGGCCGTTCGTTTGGCGGACGGGACATGTACCGGAACAGATGGTACAATAGGAGTAAGAGCCATCGATTGTGCGACAGGAACCGGTTGTGGTGTTTGAGCGTAAGACGTTTGTCCTTGAATTTTCTCCCTCGTCAGTTCTTCTACTTTCGCATGTAGGTCTGCCAGCTCTTTTTGCATTTCGAACAGGGTCTTGTAGAGCATTTTTCTTTCTTTCTCGAAGAAGGAGTGCTCTTGTTCGTTCGAGGTGGCGCGAGCCGGTAATTTTTCGATATTATATTGGGGCAGATAGTTTTGCAACGTTGCTCCGTCTACGTCTCGATTTGTTTCGAAAATAGAGATTTGTTCGGTGATATTTTTTAGCTGCCTTACATTTCCCGGCCAACGATAGTTGAGCAGTACGGTGCGTGCATCTTCCGTCAGCTGGATTACGGGCATTCGGTAACGCTCCGCAAAGTCCGTAGAAAATTTACGGAATAATAGGAGAATATCCTCAGACCGTTCTCTCAATGGGGGAATTTCGATGTGTATCGTGCTGAGCCTGTAATACAAATCTTCCCTGAATTTTCCTTCCGAAACGGCTTTTACCATGTCCAAGTTGGTCGCAGCGACGATTCTTACATTGGTTTTCAAAACAGTGGAAGAACCGACTTTTAGAAATTCTCCGCTTTCGAGTACGCGCAATAATCGAGCCTGAGTCGTGAGGGGTAATTCGCCGACTTCGTCTAAGAAAATTGTTCCTCCGTCGGCTTCTTCGAAATAACCTTTTCGTGCAGATAATGCGCCAGTAAAAGCTCCTTTTTCATGCCCGAACAATTCGGAATCTATGGTTCCTTCGGGTATCGCTCCGCAGTTTACGGCAATATATTTTCCATGCTTTCGGGAACTGTTGGCATGTATAATCTGTGGAAAGAACTCTTTTCCCGCACCGCTTTCTCCGGTAATAAGCACAGCCAAATCGATAGGTGCGATTTGTAGAGCTCTTGTAATGGCTCGAATCAGACCCGGAGCATTTCCTATAATGCCGAATCGTTGTTTGGTTTGCTGTATTTCTGCCGGAATCATCTGTTTTCTAATAAAAATGTATTTACAAACATAGCGAAAAGTAAATGCAGAACGAAATGAATAGATTCGTTTTCCAAACTGAACCGATGCTATTTCTGCATTTTATGCAAAGATACATATTTTTCTATTTGTCGGGCAACGCAGTAATGTGATTTATCGGCGAGATTTTATCGGTATCGAGACTTATTTGAACTTTTTAAGAGAATTGTAATTCTTTTATTACTTTGGGAATAGGATAGAATTTCTTTTTACTTTAAAATTCATTATTCCGAATATGGTATGGAAATTCTCGTGAAAATATATCGAAAGACATCAAGATTTTCATAATTTTGTTTTTGATTGATATCATTCTATGAAATCGTTTTTGAAATTTAGAGAGAGAGGAATATATTTGTATATGGCTAGTTATTTAGATTACAGAGGTTAATCTAACCGACACCGGGAAGAGATATTTAGGATATCGGAATCGGGGTGATAAAACCTTTGAGGAAACCCGTTGTCGCCGTATTTTATTTTTGAATTTTTGTTTTGTATGAGAAGACGCTTGCTTTATATTTATCTCTTATTAATCGCAGGTATTATAGCGTGTGAGACAGTTATTGTCGAAGCGGCTCCCAATTTTTATTTCAAACAATTATCCCAACAAGATGGACTTTCTCAAAATTTTGTGCGTTCTATCATGCTCGACCACGATGGTTTTCTGTGGGTCGGGACGAAGTCGGGGATAAGTCGTTTCGATTATCACGAGTTTAAGAATTATTCGTCTGTTCCCGATTCAGCCGCTTCTTTACCGGGCAATTTAGTTCATTTCATTGTTGAGGATGCCCGTCATAATATTTGGATTTCGACCGATAAGGGTGTATGTGTTTATCAGCGGGAAAGCGACGATTTCAAGACTGTTCTTTGGAGGCAGAAGGCTTTGCAGGCTCATTCTTATTTGTTGACTGACGACGCTCTTTTTTTGGGAGGAAGGGGAGTAATATACCGATGGGATTATCACCGGGCTGTCATGGATACGGTTCCAGTTCGGTGGAAAGATAAGTCATACGCGTTTTTCAATCACATGATACCGTGGTCGGAGCATTACTGGGTACTATCGTCGAGATGGAACGGATTGTGGCTATTGGACTGTCGTACAGGGGAGATAGAACGACCGACGTTCTGTAAGGAGAAAGAGATCATGTCGGTTAAAGTCGATACTCAGGGGGATTTGTGGATTTCGCCCTATGGCAAGGGGCTCGACCGGTATATCGACGGCGGTAGAAAACAAAAGCATTACGATGTGTCGAACTCAGATCTAACCAATAATGTGATTCTCGATATAGAAGAGCGGGACGGTTCTTTATGGCTGGCTACCGATGGCGGGGGAATCAGTATCCTGAACTTGAAAGACGAGACTTTTTCCAATATTCGATATACGCCCGGCAATATCTATTCATTTCCGTATAGTTCGGTATTTTGTTTATATAAGGACAGGGACGACAATATGTGGGCCGGAACGATACGAGGTGGATTATTCGGCATCAAAGAGGTACATATGAGAACGTATCGCGATGTTTCTCCGGGCAATCATTACGGCATGAGCGATAAAACGGCGTTGTGCTTATATGAAGATGAGGACGGAATTATCTGGGTCGGGACCGATGGCGGGGGACTGAACCGTTTGGAGCCGAAGAGCAATAGATTTACCCACTATCCCAATACTTACGGATATAAAGTTGCCTCGATAACCCGTTATAACGAGCGAGAATTATTGATGTATTTTTTTTCCAAAGGGTTATATTTGTTCGATAAACGTACGGGTAATTTAAGGCCTTTTACTTTATTGAACGATAGGCGTAACGAGGAGATTATACATTCGGGCATATCGGTCAATGTCGATTATTTCGATACCGATAAAATCCATTTATTTGCGGACAAGATATATACTTATGATAAATCGACAGGCTCTTTTACCATTGCGCATGTTGCCGATTCGTCTCGGTATTACGGTACGGTTCAGCGGTTTTATTCCGATAAGGATATTACCTATCTTTTTGGCCGCAATTATATCTTGCGGCTCGACCATGCGGAGAATGCTGCGGTGTGTCTTCTTGCTTTCGGTTCAAAAGCGGTCATCAATGCGGCTTGTAGGGACGACGAAGGAAACTTTTGGATAGGGACCGACAAAGGGCTGTTCCACTACGATGTGAATACCCAAGCGTTGAACGAAATAAAAACGAATATGTTTAGGGAGGTGACTTCGGTTGCCTATGCCAATCAATATCTGTGGTTAGGCGCCGACGGTCTGCTTTTCCGATATTCCATAGGCGAGGATAAATTTTTTATTTACGGCGAATCCGACGGCGCTATACCTAACGAATATTTGCATAAATCTACTTTGGTAACTCGGGACGGAGCTCACATTTATATGGGCGGTGTAACCGGACTTTTACATATCGATCGGGAAATATACAAGGAGTACAATTCCCTCTCTCCTTCGTCGGTCGAGTTGTCTGATGTTGTTCTCGATGGAAAATCGGTGATGAACAAAATGGGCGATACAGACCGGAGCTTGCGTGTTGCATGGAATTATACTTCGCTCACTTTGAAGACGATGGTACGGGAGAAGGATATTTTCAGGAAGAAGATGTTCCGGTTCAACATCGAAGGCCTCGGTCGATCGGAAATAGAAACTTACGACCATACTCTGACTTTATATACTTTGCCGGCAGGCACATATAGGGTAATGGCTTCGTGTAGTACGGAAGACGGCGGTTGGAGCCAATCCCGGTGCATATTACAGATAGAGGTTGTTCCACCGTGGTGGAAATCGTTTTGGTTTATCGCTCTCGTGGTGATTGTAGCGGCCGGTTTGTGCTATTTGATGATAAGTTACACTGTAAAAAGAAAAAATTCCCGGTTGCAACTCGAAATGAAAGAGAGGGAACGTAAAGTGTATGAAGATAAGGTAAGGTTCTTGATCAACGTTAGTCATGAACTTCGAACACCTTTAACTTTGATTTATGCTCCGTTAAAGCGACTTTTAAAGAGCGGCACTGTCGATGATACGCTGAAAACACAGTTAATGCAGATTTTCAAACAGGCCCGTCGTATGCGCAATATCATCAATATGGTACTCGATATGCGGCGTATGGAGGTGGGATATGAAGCATTGCATTTGGCTCCTTATTCATTGAATGAGTGGGTAAGGGCTGTCATCGGGGATTTTTCGGAAGAGTTCGAGTCCAAGAAAATAATGCTTCTTTTCAATCCCGATGAGACGATAGATAAAATCTCTTTCGATAGAGAGAAATGCGAGATCGTATTGTCCAACCTGTTGATGAATGCATTTAAATTCAGTGAGGAAGGAACTGTGGTAACGGTCATCACCGAACGTAGAGAAAGTTGTGTGCGCATTTCTGTCAAGGATCACGGAATAGGATTGAACGAGAATGACCTATCCCATTTATTCACTCGGTTCTATCAGGGAGATCACCGGTTGAGCGGCAGCGGTATAGGTCTGTCTTATTCTAAGACTCTGCTGGTATTGCATGGCGGGGAAATAGGTGCATACAATAACGAAGACAAAGGAGCCACGTTTTGGTTTGAGTTACCGTTGGCATATAACGACGAAGATGTCGCATGTGCTCCGGGTATGTATTTGAACGATATAGGATATGCAACCGATATGCCGGAGACAACCGTTCCCGAAAAAGATTTTCCTCTCCAAGATTATTCTATTCTCATTATCGATGACGAGATGGATATACGTTCTTTTATTAAAACTTCATTTTCCAGTGTTTTTAAACAAATTTATACGGCCGATGACGGAGTGAACGGTTTGCATGTCGTTCATCAGTGCCAACCCGATTTGGTGATTTGCGATATTATGATGTCCCACATGGACGGATTCGAATTTTGTCGTTTGTTGAAGAGCGATATTCAAATCAGTCATATTCCGGTTATCTTGCTCACTGCAAGGGATAACCCCGATAGCCTCGCAGCCGGATATAAATTGGGTGCGGACTTTTATCTTGCCAAGCCATTCGATGACGATGTGCTCTTGACTGTTATACGCAATTTGTTATGGAATAGGGAACAAATAAAAAACTATTATCGCGATGCCGTACAGGTTTCTATCATGCCTAAAAACCAGACATTCAGTAATGCTGACGAACAATTTTTGTTGAAATTGAATAAGCTGGTGTTGGATAATATAGATAACTCCGATTTAGATGTGAAGTATTTAACGGTCGAAATGGGCATGAGCAGAGCTTCTTTGTATAACAAAGTGAAGGCATTGACTGGTTTAGGTGTGAACGATTTAATCAATCGCATAAGAATCGAGCAAGCCATGAGATTGCTTACCGATACCGATATCCCGATCGCAGAGGTATCGGAGCGTATCGGGTTTTCCAATGCTCGTTATTTCAGCACCTGCTTCAAGCAGTTTACATCGATGACTCCTCGGGAGTACCGAGAGCAGAAAAGGAACGAGCCATCGGCTTAATTTCAAACGTTTTGTTTTTTCTCAATAGTCTGTTATACTTGTTTTAGACGATTTCGAAAATGATTTAGACAATTTCGAACATGCCTTTGTTGGGGGCGATTTTATATTTGCATTCGTGAAAGCAAATTATTTTATTGTTTAATTTCTTAATTCTTGTATGTATGAAAACGAAAGCATTACTTATTTCGACTTTATGTTTGCTGGGTGCTAATTATTCATGGGCTGCCGATGAAGATGTTACTCCCGGTCATTTGAAATTTGCCGATCAAGCGGTCGGTTCGTATGAATTTGTTCATTATTCTTCGCAGGGAGCCAATCCTGTTTCACCTTATCCTACCGAGAAGTTGAAAGAGGAGGGTACTGTCGTGTTGACCGGAGGTCAAGTTAAAAATGAAGATGCCAGTGTGGCCGGCTTTAATAAAGGGTGTCACATCGTTGCTTCGGATTATGGAAATATGTTGTTGATAAAAGGGGACGGTAGTGCCGAAGAACCCACATTGTCAGCCGCTGATGCTTTGGCCGGGTATATAAACGTCAGTATGTTTACACAAACAGATTTCCCGGTTAATACTCCGGTACGTTTCCATTTCGTGTCGAAAGTAGTAGGAGATCCTATAACTGCGGATTATAAGATTTCTGTTTGGAATTTCGGAGGGGCAACGACCAATGTACCACTCCCCGAAACTACTACTTACAGTTCGATCGATACGAAATGGTGGCCGATATATGCCGATTTGAATATTGCCGGAATTACAGGCGACGATAGGATTCCTTTGCGGATACGGTACAATATTCCCGGAGGACACTTGGGCAATCGAGCCATTTATATCGCAACGATACAATTTACGGCTAATCCGAGCGGAGAATGTCCTGAGTTCGATCCTGTGAATTTCGATGGTTGGGATACCCCGAATGGATCACCTGCTACCGGCATCGACGCGATAGGTGAAACCAACGGATTCGTGGCATGGGATAGTCAGTATATCTATTTGAACGATATAGACTTCGGAACCGAGGTATTTATCTATTCGTTGAACGGTGCATTGGTGAAAACCGTGAAGGTAACCGATTCGTTCGTGGAAGTTCCGATGTCTCGCGGTGCTTATGTGGTGAAATATGGAAACAAAGCATCGAAAGTCGTGCTTTAATGACTTATAAATGAGACCTATAAAACCGAGGATAAATTTCCTCGGCTTTATTTTTCTTTGTTTTGTTATACTCTTAAATAAAATATGCATGAAAACGAGGATTCTTTTGCTTATTCTTTTCAGTTCGTTTTTTTATGGTTCGCTGTTTTCACAGACTACAAATTTTGCGTTACGCTTCAATGGTGACGGAAAAGTCGATTGCGGAACTATATCGGACTTAAATAATTTGGATCTTTATTCGGTTCAGTGTTTGGTGAATCCGTCCGAATGGGTGGAAAATGCTTATGTTTTTAAACGAGGAAACGGAGACGAAGAATATTCTTTACGGTTCGGAACCTCGGGGCAGTTGATTTATAAAACAGCGACACAAGAATTTATCGTAGCGAACGATTTGCCGATAGGTTCGTGGACGCAACTTACCATTTCGGCATTTGCCAATGGAATCGATGTGTGGACTAATGGTGAGAAAAAGTGGATTGCCAATACTAGTGGAGCAGCTATTCCAGAGACATCGGAGCCATTTGTCATAGGAGAAAACTTTAAAGGACGTATCGACGAATTCCGTTTCTGGAAAACGGAGATGCCGGGTGCTGAACCCGAGAACCTGATGTTCCGTAATACGGTGAACAAATTCCACCCGAAATATGACGATCTTCTGTTCTATTACAAGTTTGACCAAGACCAGTGCGAAGATATTGTGGACTATAAATTGGCACATCATGGCGAACCCACGAATGTGACGCGTGAAGCCGTTATCGATAACGATTACTTTAAATATAGAGTAGTAACGGGTTATTCTTCTTTCGTGCGTCATTGTGACCGTTTGCAGATAGATAGGGATATGCATTTGATGACTAATGATTTGATATTTCTCGATGCACAAGTGTCGGGCTATACCGGAGCAGTGACGATGACTTACCCCGATAATCAAGGTGAGCTGTCCAATGCTTCGTATGTGGCCGAATATGAAGGGCGAAACGGAGTTCTTCATTTGAATGGCGAAGGCGCCGGCATGAATGTGAGCGAAGAAGTTTTGCAGAATACCGGCGGGCTTCCAGCAATGAATTACGCTACTATCGAGGCTTGGATTTCTATTGAAGAATGGCGAACGGGGGCAGCGATTTTTAATAAGAGCGATGAATCCAATCAGTTTTCCATAAAATTGGGCGAAGGGATAGTCTATAAAGCCGGTGTTGCCTTTGGTTCCGGGGGAGCCGTGTTGGAATATTTCGTATTGTGTCTTTCCGTTTTTCATACGGTATTCTTCACCCTCTACCCTTTGACCGGAGGTGAGGGTGTCGGATAAGAGAATATAACAACGAGCTTTGTCGCTGAGTTGAACGACTGTTGGTTTTTTACTGTCATATACGATAATTTCTGGCTGGGGCGATTTATAAGTGCACAAGTCAAAAATGAGAAAACCGATACAAAAGCCCAGAGTCAGCCAAAGAGTCTTTTTCGAACGATTCTTGACGGTTATATAAGATAATATGCCGCAAATGAAATAAAGCCATAGATAGCGAGCTTCCAACCATACGCTTTCGATGTGGCTCCACGGTAGTTTGTATATATGCAGGCTTATCTGTTGTATATATTGCAGTAAAAAATCGACGGTATTTCCTAACCAATCATAGGGAATATGTAGGGCCGAGAGTAACAATAGGAAAAAAGAGAGTCCGCAAACAACGGGTAAAAGAGGCAGTACGAAAATATTACCGATTAGAAATAATAGAGGAATAGTGTGAAAATAATAGACGGCAATGGGTAGGGCTCCGATTTGGGCGGCGATGGATACTGCGACGCAAGAACTAAGCCAACGAACGACAAAGTAGGGTGAATTACCTCCGATATTTAGTTTGGTGTAGAATAGCAAGATAGCGGTTACTGCCGAGAAACTCATTTGAAATCCCACATCGAAAATGAGGTTCGTGTCGTACGATAACATAAAAAATGCTGCGGCGAAAAGTGCATTGAGAGAACTGTTGCGTCGGTCGAGAAATTCGGCTGTTAAAAGAAAGGATGCCATGATACAAGCTCGTACGGCCGATGGTGACAAGCCTGTTATATAAGCATAAATCCATAAAACGAATAAAGTGAATAGAGGCCTTAGTTTTCTGCAAGATTTGAAAAGAGAGAGAGGAAAGAACAAGAAGTAAATCAAAGATGCTACGACTCCCATGTGAAGTCCGCTTACGGCTAACACATGTGAAAGTCCGGCTGCCGAAAAGTACGATCTTAGGTCTTGTGGAAATTCCTGTCGTTCGCCTAACAACAAAGCCCTCAATAAAAGAGTACTGTTTTTAGACAAATTACAGGATTGAAGTTGGTCGGAAAGATGTTTTTGTAGATCCGAAGTAGCCTTTCGAAGATTCGATTTTGGTTTTTCTCCGATATATTTCCATTGTTTCCCGGTCAAATATTGACTTCTCGATATACCTTTATGCTTCATGAACGAGACGAAATCGAAAGCATAAGGATTGGTGTTGGGCGGTATTGCTTTCGGTCGAAATTCAAACCCGATGATGTCACCGTATTCGAGCCGTCGGGCTTGAATACCTTTTTCAAAATAGAGAGCTATTTTTTCTTTATGTTTCACGATCGACCCGTTTGTATCCGATAGGGCTGTTATCGTAACGGGACAGTAGTAAGAGTTCGTTTTTTCTACGGCTTTGTCGTTTACGTGAGCTATCGCGATAGGATAAAAACCGGAAGGCTGTTGGGATATGCGGTTTTGAGTGCCATGTAGTATCGCTCCGATAGAAAAGACGATCAGGAATAATCCGACTCCGAAAATACTTCGTTTGTGGTATTGTTCTTCGATACTGTCTCGTTTTATGAATGAGCTCCATAAAACAAAGCCGCATAAAGCGGGAATGAGGTTTCCCCATATCGGTAGACATAGGAACTCTTGGTACAGGATACCTGCCAATAGAGGTACTAACAACCGTATGAATGGAGTGCGGGCTGCCGATAGGGAGGAGCTATTCATAAGTCGATTGTTTGAATGGGGCTTATGTTCAGAATTTTCGGGTCATATAGCGCATGAAATCCGATTCGACACCACCGGTTTGACCGGTATTTTGAACGAAGCAGAATTCCCGCTCGCAATCGAAGTCGCTGATTTCGATGACTTTCAATTTTCCGTCGGCTATTTCCGATGATACGGCTTGTATGGAAACAATCCCCACGCTGTCGGTATTGTATAAAAACCGTTTGATACCTTCGGTGGTTCCCAATTGCATGATAATATTGAGTTGGGATAATTTCAACTGGCGTGTACCCAACGCTTTTTCAAAGACCTCTAAACTGCCCGACCCCTGTTCTCGAATAACCAACGGAATTCTTTTCAGTTCCTCTATCGTTATTTCTTCAAGTTTGGCCAATCGGCTGCGCGTACTGGTTATACAAACCAGTTCGTCTTGCATAAAAGGAGTGTAATGTAGATGTATTTGTCGGCTGCAACCCTCGATGAGCCCCAAGTCGATACGATGTTCTTCGACTGCTTTTTCTATATCGCTGGAATTCCCGTTGATTAACGAGAGTTTTATTTGTTTGAATTTCTGTTGAAATGTAGCCAGATAGGGCGGAAGCACATACTGAGCGATAGTTGTGCTTGCTCCCAAACGGAGCTCTCCGATGTGACGCTGGGTCAATAAGTTCATCTCGAAATCGAGCTGTTTGTATTGTTTGAGAATTTTTTCGGCGTGGCTTAACAGCAGTTCTCCGTCGGGGGTCAGCGTTATGTGAGTACCCATTCTCTCGAACAGTCGGGTGCTGTATTCTGTTTCGAGTTCTTGTATGTGCTTGCTGATTGCCGGTTGACTTACATATAGCTCTTTCGAGGCTTTGGTGAAGCTGAGGTTGTGAGCCACGCTGCAAAAAACTTTTAATCTGAAATCTATCATGATAAGAGTCAATTTATTCGTTCCAAATCTTCCATGCCGCCAGTGCTTGCAAATGAAGCATTTCTATTCCGTTTTTTATTTTGCAACCCTGCCGGGCTGCTTTTTGGAGAAATAAAGTCGTTTCGGGATTGTAAATAACGTCGTAACAAAGATGTTCGGGGCTTAGTGCCGTGTAGGGTATGTTCGGAGATTGGTCTATGTGAGGAAACATGCCTAACGGAGTGGTATTGACAATGATTTTGTGATTATCGATTAGGTCGGGAGATAAGTCTTCGTAGCTGAGTATATCTCCTCCTTTTTGTCGGGAAACGAATGTCGGTGTGATATGCAAGGCTTTTAACCCGGCATGAATAGCTTTTGATGCACCACCGGTTCCGAGAATAAGCGCTTTTGTCATGCGGTCGTCCAATAACGGAGCGATAGAATTGGTGAACCCTATGATATCGCTATTGAACCCTTTGAGAAATATCTTGTCTCCTTGCCTCGTAATCTTGATGACATTGACCGCTCCGATTTCGCGAGCCAAAGGGTGCAATTCGTCGAGTAGGGGGATAACTGCGGTTTTATGAGGAATCGTCACATTCAATCCGCACAATTCATGATTGTCCGAGATAAGCTGTCTCAAACAGGAAATATCCTGTATCTCAAAGTTTTCATAGGTAGCGTTTATATGCTCGTCTTCAAATTTTTGTTGGAAAAAAGAGCGGGAAAACGAGTGCCCCAAAGGATAGCCCACTAATCCGTATTTTCTTTTCATAAAGCCGATAAATTAACCGTTATATTTCGAAGCCGATAATATTTCCCCTCCATTGTCGGTCGTCTCGATAATTTCGATCGCTTCTTTTTTCTTTTCGTTAGCATAAGCCTTGATGATTTGAAGCCCTATCCAGCGGCCCAATCGTCCCGGTGCATCTTGATGAAGTACCGATACGAAAGGGGCCGGCTCGATATACTTGTTGATAAGCATCGATTCGGTATTGAACAAGTGCTTTTTACCGATAAGTTGTTTCCATATTTCAGCTTCGTTCTCTTTGCACCATTGAGCTTGTTTGTCGGAATATCCCAATAGGACATATTCGTTTATTCGAGGAAATATCCGAGACAAGCAATAAAGAATTTTCCCTTCGTATATCATTCGATCTAATAGTGCGTTTCGCTGCGATTGGTAGGGATATAAAGTGCGTAGCCAAACTTCGACGACATCGATGGGAATGCGGTCGCTTTCATGTAAATTCCGTTCGTAATTATAATAGCGTTGTTCATAAAGGGGATAGTTTTCTCCCAAATAACAGTCTAAGGAAACCGATAGCAAAGTGGTATCGATTGTGACGATCGACTGGTTCAGTCCCGAAATGTGGGTAAGAATGCGGGGACGTTTCTGTGGAGCGAACAACTCGTTGTATCTTAGGAATGCGTTCTGTAATTCGGTAATCCATACGGTATCGTTGGAAAATTTTGTTTCGGTATCCGCATACAACTGGGATATAGCCTCGTTGGATAAAAACATTTTTAATCCCTTTTGGAACGATGGAGCATCTCCCAAACCGAGTATGTGTCGACAATAAACCGGAAAAAATGGGGTGTATTTATCTATAAAAAGAAATATTTTGGCCGAGTCTGTTTCTTGGACGTAAGAAGGTAGTTCTTTATCGAATCGTTCTATGGTCACGATCGGGTTACTTGAATGGTTCGATATCTCCGATGCTTTTCCGTTGCAAGCGATAAAACAAAGGGTAAGTAAACTTACGACGACGGCATATTTGCTTGTTTTCTCGGGTTGTATCATAATACTCTCTTTTTATGTCTCTTCTGCAAATTTACTTTTTTCTTTTGAGAAACCCATAAAGAACATTTTTGTTTTGTTATACGGTGTATAGGACAATAAATATCTATTAATTCGAGGCTTTTTCGGTCTTTATTCGTACCTTTGCGATATATGTGAGGAACAGGACGTGCTTGGGCATAAGCGATAAAGCTTGTTTCTGTTCTTGGTTTACACTATCTTTGCATATAATGAGTAATAGGTTTTTTACTTATCGGGATTAAATGACGGATTATAATTTATGAAGCATTCATATTTCAGCCGGAGGTTATTGTCGGTTTTTATGGCTTTTGCTTTGGGCCTTTCCGTCTTGTTGGCCAAAGATTTTGTCGTGGTGATCGATGCCGGTCATGGCGGGCACGATCCCGGCTCTCTCGGCAGCAAGGCGAAAGAGAAAAACATCAATTTGGGAGTTGCCTTGAAATTGGGACGTCTGATTGAAAATAATATGCAAGGTGTGAAGGTGGTCTATACCCGTAAAAAAGATGTTTATTTGACCTTGCAGGAGCGAGCTAATATAGCTAATAAGGTTCAAGGCGATTTGTTTATTTCTATTCATACCAATTCTTTGGATAAAAAATCCCCCAATCGTAGGAAAGTCGCCGGCGCTTCTACTTGGACATTGGGGTTACACAGAAGCAAGGAGAACTTGGAAGTCGCAAAACGGGAAAATTCCGTTATATATTTGGAGAATGACTTTTCGACTCGTTATGAAGGATTCGATCCGAATTCGACCGAGTCGTATATTATTTTTGAATTCATGCAGTATAAACACATGGAGCAGAGTATAAACTTTGCTTCGGATATACAACGTGAATTTGTTTCGACTGCCGGCCGGGTGGATCGGGGGGTAAGACAGGCTGGATTTTGGGTACTCGCTAAAACGAGTATGCCTGCGGTTTTGGTGGAGCTCGATTTTATTTGCAATCCGACGCAGGAGAGATTTTTGAATTCCGAGTCTGGTCAGGAGAAAATGGCAAAGTCTATATACAATGCTTTTGTCAAATATAAATCAGACTATGACCGCAAGCAAAATGCCGGCAAAAGGGTAGAGGAGTCACCGTCTTCTTCCGTAGTTGTATCGCCCGATAAAAAAACTCAAACGAGTGATTCGAATGTGAAAATCTCAGAACAAGCCAAGAAATTCGGGGTTACTTATTATAAAGTACAGTTCATGGCTTTGCCTCGGAAATTGCCGGCTAATTCCAAAGAATTTAAAGGGCTTTCTCCTGTCGAATATTATAAAGACGGAGGAATGTATAAATACACCTATGGAAAATTTACCGACCGAGACGAAATACAGAAACAATATAAAAAAGTAAAATCTTTGTTTCGCGATGCCTTTATCATAAAGTTCCGTGATGGAAAACGGGTCTATTGAAAGGTATTGCGATGCTGAATAAAAAATAGAATATGAAAAAGTGGTTTGGAAAAGAAGTTAAGATAGCACTATCGGTTCTTGCGAGTATTTTGATTTTGTATGTGGGAATTAACTATTTGAAAGGAATCAATGTAATGAAACCTTCTAATTATTATTATGTACAATTCCCGAATGTTGCAGGTTTGGCCCAGTCTGCACCGGTATCTATCGATGGATACAAAGTGGGACTCGTGCAGGAAATCGTTTATGATTATGATGCGAATGGTGCGATTAAGGTGCTGTTGAATCTCGATAAAAAATTAAAAATCCCGGTCGATAGTAAAGTCTATCTCGAAACCGATATGCTTGGAACGGCATCGATTGTTATCGATCTGAACCCCCATGTGAGCGAATACTATGATCATGGAGCCGTTATTGAAGGGGAAGTGAAGTCTGGACTAATGCAAAACATACAAGGAGAGTTGTTGCCCCAGTTTGCTTTGCTGTTACCAAAACTCGATAGTATTCTTTCGGGATTGCAGACACTAGTCAATGATCCAGCTTTATCTGCTTCGGTAAAACGTATCGATCATATTACCGCTAATTTGGAGCGTTCGTCCGTGCAACTATCACAGATGATGAGAGACGATGTGCCGGCTATTCTCGACAATGTACAAGGAATAACGGCGCAGGTAAATCAGTTTTCGGAAACTTTGAATTCGTTACCTCTCCAATCTACTATGATTTCGGTTCAGAAAACTTCCGATAATTTGCAGCAAATAACCAATCGTTTGACTTCTCCCGACAATAGTCTGGGACTATTGTTGAACGACCGACTGCTGTACGATAAAGCGAATGGCGTTTTGGGGAGCGTCGATTCTTTGATGATTGATTTAAGACTCAATCCGAAACGTTATGTTCATTTTTCTCTATTTTGATTTCGTGAATATTTTTATTATTTAGAATCATTATAAATAAAGAGTGCCGTGTAATTTTTTTGTAATCTTCCCAGAGCTACGCTTATATGTGTTTATTTCCAAATTTCGTATAAAGGGAATGATTTTGGTTGTAGAACATGTGGAAGATTGTAAGGTATTGTAAATAAGTGCGATAATAATTTTCTATGTCAGATAATTTGCTTTGTAGAATCGAACCTTATAAAGAGTTTGTAATCAGTTGTTTGTGCTAGAACTGTAAAAAGCAAATATTTTTGAATTTGTTTTTGATGAAAAATAATTTGAATTTTGTACTCACAAAAGTTTTTTGATAGAAGATTTACATAAAAATGGGTTCAGAACAGCATGTTCAGTTGTGGGACCGATGTTTAACAATTATCAAAGACAATATAAACGAAGAGGCTTTTGATAGTTTATTCAAGCCGATAGTCTCTTTGGGGTTTGATGATAATGTGTTGACTTTGCTTGTCCCTTCACATTTCGTTATTGAGCAGATTGAGGAGCATTATCTCAATTTGTTGAAAAAGGTTCTGCCTCGCATATACGGGGCAAGTGTGAAATTGTTGTATCGTGTACAAATCGTTCGTCAGCCGGAAGCTACCGTCGATTTGACCGCTACTACTAAATCGACTGCCGTAAAGAAGATGCAGCAGTCGATGCCCGATCTTTTAGACCCTTTCAAACAACGCGTTTACGATGAGCTCGATCCCCGCCTGAACCCTATCTATACTTTTGAAAGCTATTATCAAGGGGCGAGTAACATGCTGGCACGTACGGCAGCAGAGTCTATTGCTGCGAACCCGGGGAGAAACACTTTTAATCCATTGTTTTTATTCGGTGAGTCGGGGGTTGGAAAAACCCACCTGATTCAAGCGATAGGATTGCGTATTAAAGAGAATAATCCGGCTTCTCGTGTGTTATATTTATCGGCTCATGATTTTTTAGTGCAATATACCGATGCTGTTCGTAATAATCGGGTGAACGATTTTATCAGCTTTTACCAGAGTATAGATGTTCTGTTGATGGACGATATTCAGGAATTTGCCGGGAAGACCCAGACGCAGAATACATTCTTCCATATATTCAATCATTTGCATCAGAGCAATAAGCAATTAGTGCTCACTTGCGACAGGCCTCCGGTTGAGTTGGTGGGTATGGTATCGCGCCTGCTGACTCGTTTCAAATGGGGTTTGACGGCCGAGGTCGAACGCCCTGACTATGAATTACGATACGATATCTTGATGAGTAAGGTCCGTCGTGATGGATTGTCTATTTCCGAAGAGGTTATTGACTATATAGCTCGTAATGTCACCGATAATGTGAGAGATTTGGAAGGAGTCATTGTATCGCTTATGGTACGTTCGAGTGTCTTGAAGAAAGAGATTTCGATAGACATGGCCGATCAAGTGTTGGCTGCCAGTGTAAAGATGACTCAAAAACAGATCACCATAGATTCGATAAAAGAGGCTGTTTGCGGATATTATGGACTGGAAACGTCGAGATTGTTGGAGCGTACTCGCAAGAGAGAAGTGGTCGTTGCTCGCCAAATGTCGATGTATTTGGCAAAGAAATATACCACTCTTTCGTTGGCAGGAATCGGTGATGTGTTAGGGAAAAAAGACCATGCTACGGTTTTGCATGCTTGCAAGACTATATCGGAGCAGGTAGGTGTCGATAAAAAATTGCGCAGCGATTTGGAAGAGATAGAGCAGCGTATTCAAGGATAGTAATATAAATTACTCGAAGAAAAATAAAAGAGCTCCTTACTCAGGAGCTCTTTTATTTTTCTTCTTCAATCAG
>ERZ834798.1770-NODE-1770-length-17583-cov-3.283432_pt1 | contig 17583 bp, 9 predicted proteins | sample MGYA00519689_ERZ834798 | MGnify/ENA primary metagenome ERZ834798 (study PRJEB31850, sample SAMEA3708761) | human gut metagenome | biome: human gut; feature: human-associated habitat; material: faeces | place: China | collected 2014 ...
TCCAGAAGCTGGGAGTAGATTCGCTGATTTACCCGGAAATGCTGGCTGCTAAAGAGATTGTCAGTGCGATACGCCGTCCGTGGACACGCCAATATTGGGAGCTGTTTGGTGGAGCCTTAATTCTGATAGGTGTTAAAGTTCGGGATAATTCCCGTTTGGTGAACCGGGTATTGGCCGAATTGCTAAATGAGCAGAAGCTATATCATATCGTCGCTATTAAGCGAAAGAACGAGACGATAATCCCCCGTGGTACGGACCGGATAGAGTCTGGTGACATCGTGTTCTTTACGACGACCCGATCTCATATAGAGGATGTGCGCTTACTGGCCGGGAAGAAAGATCCGGAAGTAAAGAAGGTTATTATTATGGGAGGAAGCCGTATCGCTATCCGTGCTTGCCAATATTTACCTAATAACATCCGGGTAAAAGTAATTGAGGCTAATAAAGAGAAAAGTCATCGAATCGCTGAGGTAGTGCCTAGTAATGTCTTGATTATAAACGGAGACGGCCGTGATACTGATTTGTTGATGCAAGAAGGCATCAAGGATGCGCAGACTTTTATAGCTTTGACGGAAAATTCCAGCACGAATATATTGGCATGTCTGGCCGCTAAGCGTTTAGGTGTGTTTAAGACAATCGCTAAGATTGAGAATATCGATTATATCCAATTGGCGGAAAGTATGGACATCGGTTCGGTTATCAACAAAAAGCTGATAGCGGCCAGCCATATCTATCAATTTCTTTTGGATGCGGATGTCTCTAACGTGAAATGTTTGACCTTTGCGAATGCGGATGTGGCGGAGTTAGTGGCTCGCCCGGATTCAAAGATTACCAAGAAACAAGTCAAGGATCTCCGTCTGCCGAAAGATATGACTCTCGGTGGGTTGATTCGTGACGGTGAACCTATGATGATCAAGGGTGATACTCAGATACAGGCATACGATCATGTTGTCGTATTCTGCTTGGATACGGCTATGCGTAAGCTGGAGGACTACTTTAACTAGTTGATAGTTATGTTGAACGTACGTTTTATAGTGAAGATGCTAGGGGTGATGTTCATCCTTGAGACTTTTTTTATGCTGGCCGCTACCGTCGTAGCCTTCCTTTATCGGGGGAGTGATGTATATCCGCTTCTTATTTCAAGCGGAATCTTATTCGGGACCGGTTTTTTGTTCTACTCTATGGGCTTTAAGGCGAATGAACACTCGGCCGGTCGGCGGGAAGGAATGTTGATCGTGACATTGACTTGGATTTTATTCTCTTTATTTGGAATGTTACCATTCTATATTGGAGGATATATAGATAATGTGACCGATGCCTTTTTCGAGACCATGTCTGGATTTACGACTACCGGCTCTACTATTTTAACGAATATAGAGGCGTTGCCTAAAGGTATCTTATTCTGGCGGAGTCTTACACAGTGGCAGGGAGGTATCGGTATGGTCGTATTCACCGTGGCTTTGATGCCTATTTTCGGAGGTGGTGCCTCGCAGATGTTTGATGCCGAAACGCCCGGTATAACCCATGAACGTTTTCGTCCTCGTATTACGCAAGTCGCTAAACGCCTGTGGGGGGTGTATGTTTTTCTGACACTTTTTTTAGTCGGCCTTTTATGGGCTGGTCCGATGAATTTGTATGATGCGGTAAATCATGCGTTCACGGCTATATCTACTGGTGGATATTCAACCAAAAACGCAAGTATCGCTTATTGGAATTCCTCTTATATAGAGTATGTAATAACTATTTTCATGTTTATCGGAGCTACCAATATGACATTGGTTTATTTCTGTTTTAATGGAAATGTGAAGAAATTGATTAAAGATGAGGAGTTCCGCTGGTTTTTCTTTTTTGTTTTAAGCGCTATTATCGTTGTCATGGTGTGGATCTTGTACCTTGGATTCGCCTCGGATGTAGAGAATGCGTTCCGTAAGGCGGCTTTCCAAGTGGTGACCTTGGTTTCTACCTGTGGATTCGCTACGGATGACTATATTCCTTGGGGACCGTTTTTCTGGTTTATCGCATTGATCTTGATGTTTATTTGTGGATGCGCCGGATCTACTTGCGGTGGCTTGAAGATGGGACGCTTCGTTATTTTAACGAAGAATCTCTCCAATGAATTTAAGAAACAGACACATCCCCATGCGGTGATTCCAGTACGAATGAACGGACATGTCGTATCTGGTGATATCGTACACCGTGTGTTAGCTTTTGTGTTCGCTTATATTACGTTAATCGTGGTGAGCTGTTTGGCTTTATCTTTGGATGGGATGGGATTTTCGGAGGCGATTGGTGCCGCTGTTTCTGCTATAAGTAACGTAGGGCCCGGCTTGGGAACGCTTGGTCCGGTAAGTAATTTTGCGGATGTCCCCACGGTGTCGAAATGGTTTCTGTCTTTTTTGATGTTAACAGGACGTCTGGAGATATTTACGGTATTAACGATATTAGTCCCCGGTTTTTGGAAACAGTAAAATTATTGAAAATGAAAAGTATACAGGTCATTGCTAGTCTGCTGTGTGGTATTCTGTATTGTGGGATTTCTTTAAATGCCCAGAATGTATTGAAAGCAACGGGTTGGATGCCAGAGCACACATTTACTTCCGGAATAGAAGGTCCGGCTGTAGATAGCGAAGGAAATTTATATGCCGTAAATTATAAGAAAGAAGGGACGATCGGTATTGTACGCCCAGATGGTAGCCATGGCTGTTTTCTCACTTTGCCGGAAGGATCTACCGGGAATAGTATCCGCTTCGGGAAAGACGGAAATATGTACGTGGCGGATTATACAGGGCATAATATCTTAAAAGTGGATATGAAATCTAAGAAGATCAGCGTATTCGCTCATGAGCCAAAGATGAATCAACCAAACGATATTGTATTTGCCCCCAATGGAAATATGTATGCGAGTGACCCGGATTGGCCGAATCAAAAAGGCCAACTTTGGTTGATTACCCCGGATGCGAAAGTCTCCTTATTGGAGACGAATATGGGAACGACTAATGGCATCGCTGTGAGTGAGGATGGTAAACGCTTGTACGTTAATGAATCTGCCCAATTAAAAGTCTGGGTATATGATATATGCCCGGATGGTACTTTAAGGAATAAACGTCTATTTCATACTTTTGAGGGGTACGGTATGGATGGTATGAAGTGTGACGAGAAAGGAAATCTTTATATTTGCCGTTATGATAAGGGCACTATAGCTTTGTTAAATCCGGAGATTTAGTTGAAGAGATTCAATTGACAGGAAAACAGCCGTCTAACTTAACATTTGGAAGACCTGATCATCGTCAATGTTATGTGACATTGCAGGATCGGGGTTGTTTTGAAACCTTTAAGGCTCCTTATCCGGGAAAAGAATGGTAACCCGATATACGTTTTTGATTAATTTTGCGTTATAATAGGTACGGAATATTAAAAAGATATATAGATGATAGAATATATAAAGGGTGAAATCGTGGAACTTACACCTACACGTATGATTTTGGAGTGTGGTGGTATAGGCTACGAGCTGAATATATCCTTGAATACATATAGTGCGTTTGGGAACAAGACTACCGGAAAAATATATATATATGAGGTAATCCGGGAAGATGCTCATTTACTATTTGGCTTTGCCGAGAAAATCGAAAGGGAGTTGTTCCTTTTGCTTACTTCCGTTTCTGGAGTGGGACCGAATACCGCACGCATGATCCTTTCTTCTCTACCGCCATCCGAATTGGTTCAAGTGATCGGTTCGAAGAATGAGGCCGCATTGACTGCCGTGAAAGGGATTGGTTTGAAGACGGCCCAGCGTATCTTGGTAGATTTGAAAAATAAGGTGAAACCTATGGAGAGTATGGCCGGAAACTTGCCGGAGGCATCAGTCTCTAATGGAGCGGTAACCGAGGAGGCCGTAGCCGCATTGGTTATGTTGGGTTTCCAGAAAGCGGCTTCGCAAAAAGCGGTATCCGCTATTTTGAAAGGCTCGCCCACTTTAGCTGTGGAACAAGTAATTAAAACTGCGCTTAGAATGCTTTGATAATTGACAATTGAGGATTAACGATTAACAATTGACAATTAAATGAGAAAATGAGAAAACGAATACTGAAATATTCCATATGGATCGTTGTATTATTGTTTGGTGTCGGCTTGTATTCGCTGAATGCTGATTACCTTGCGTATACATCATCTTTGCCGGAATTGGAGTTGCTGGAAGCTCCGGAGGATACGATTCCTCCCCGTTATCCGGTAGCTAAAACTACACCGGAGGAATATCAAGATATCGTGAAACAATCACCTGCCGATTTGCGTGATCCGGAGAATGTCAAGACTACGATTGAGTATGATTTAAAGACGAATACGTATATTGTCCGTACGAAATTAGGCGATATGGAGATTGGTACGCCGATGAGTTTAACCCCAGCGGAATACCAAGATTATTCTATGCAACAATCACTTCGTTCCTATTTCCGCCAAAAGAACGAGGAAGAATTCCAAAAAGCTACGAATAAACAGTTCAACTTAACCGATATGCAGTTTAATATCGGTGCGGCGGAACGTATTTTCGGCCCCGGTGGAGTACGTGTAAGAACACAAGGTTCGGCCGAGATCACGATGGGATTGAAGACGAATAAGAATAATGATCCTTCTCTTCCGGAGCGTTCCCGTAAACGTACTTTCTTCAATTTTGACGAGAGTGTGCAGTTGAATGTACAAGCCTCGGTGGGTAGCAAGGTGAATTTCGGAATGAATTACAATACCGAGACCTCTTTTGATTTCGATTCCAAAAAATTGAAATTGGCGTATACAGGCGAGGAGGATGAGATTATCAAGTCGTTAGAAGCCGGTAACGTGAGCATGAATACCAGCAATTCCTTGATTAATGGAGGTGCGGCTTTATTTGGTATGAAAGCGGATTTACAATTTGGTAAGTTGCGAGTGAACGCCTTGTTTGCCCAGCAGGAATCTGAATCCAAGACGGTTAGCTCAAAAGGGGGCGTGCAGACGAAGCCCTTTGAGATCAAGGTGGATGAATACGACGAGAACCGTCACTTCTTCTTGGGCCATTATTTCTATGATAACTACGATAAGTTTATGGAGTCTTTGCCTACCGTCACCTCCGGTATCGAGATCTCTAAGATAGAAGTGTGGGTGACCAATAAACGAGGTAATTATGACCAGTCCCGCAATATCGTAGCTTTCACCGATTTGGGAGAAAATGAATCTCGTAATATCGGTAATACTGCGTTGGTGATGCCTTCCGGAACGGACAGACGTCCGAATAATTCCGCAAACAATTTATATACGACTTTAACCACTCAATTTACGGATGCCCGAAAGATAAGTATGGTTAATGATGCGTTGAAAGGCTCCATGGAGGGAGGACGGGATTTTGAAAAAATCGAGAGTGCCCGTTTGCTAGAGTCATCTGAGTATACATTAAACAAGAAATTGGGTTATATTTCTTTGAGGACTCAGTTACAGGCTGATGAGGTATTGGGTGTCGCTTTTAGTTTTATCTATAATGGCAAGACCTATCAAGTCGGTGAGTTCTCTACGGATAATAAAGAGAATACGAGTGACTGTATTTATGTGAAGTTGCTAAAGGGTATCACGATGTCGCCGGATATGATGTTCTGGGACTTGATGATGAAGAACGTATACTCATTGGGTGCTTATTCGGTGCAGAAAGAGAAGTTTAAGTTGAACGTTACCTACCAGAGCGATTCTACCGGTACGTATGTAAACTATCTTCCGGAAGGTAATTGTGCGAATCAAATCTTGATTCGGGTATTAGGGCTGGATCGCTTGGATACCTATGACAATCCGAATCCGGATGGTTTCTTCGATTTTATTGACGGTTATACGATACAGGCGGAGACCGGTAAGATTATATTCCCTTGTGTACAACCTTTCGGTTCGAAATTACGGGAAAAGGTAGGTAATGCCTATGCTAGTAAATATGTATTCCAAGAGTTGTATGACTCGACATTAACTGTTGCCCGCCAGATCGCCGAGAAAAATAAATTCCTTTTAAGTGGTGAGTATAAAGCCTCGTCGGGTTCGGAGATCGACTTGGGAGCTACTAATGTGGCCCGTGGATCCGTACGTGTCACGGCAGGAGGAGCTACACTGACCGAGAATGTGGATTATACGGTAGATTACAGTTTAGGACGTGTGACGATCTTGAATGAGAGCATCATATCGAGTGGGACACCCGTTAGCGTATCTCTGGAGAACCAGTCTACTTTTAATATGCAGCGAAAGACGATGATCGGGTTAGACTTGAATTACCAGTTCAATAAGGACTTCATGGTCGGTGCCACGGTTATGCATATGTCGGAAATGCCTCTTACGGTAAAAACCACTTTGGGAGATGAGTCTATAAAGAATACTTTATGGGGCTTGAATACCTCTTATAAAGCCGAGAGCCAGTGGTTGACAAATGTATTTGATAAGTTACCCTTGTTGACATTGACCAAACCTAGCCAAATCTCATTCAATGCGGAATTCGCTCATTTAATAGCGGGACATTATGAGAATCAATATACGGGTGGTTACTCTTATTTGGATGACTTCGAGTCTACACAAAGTGGTATGGATCTTTTGAACCCGTATGCTTGGAACTTGGCGAGTACCCCCTATGAAGATTCGAATCCTAAATTTCCGGAAGCGGAGAAGGTGAACGATATCGCTTATGGTAAAAACAGAGCTTTGTTGGCTTGGTATACGGTAGACGGAATCTTCACACGGAAGAGTTCCTCTTCCCGCCCTCGACATCTTACGAATGATGATTTATCGAATCATTACACCCGTGGAGTCAGTTATAAAGAGATCTTCCCGAATAAAGAGTTGGGAACCAATGATAATACGACTTTGCCTGTATTAAACCTCGCTTTTTACCCGAATGAGCGTGGTCCGTATAACCTGGATGCGGAAAATGTAAACTCGGACGGTACGTTGGGTAATCCGGAAAAACGTTGGGGTGGTGTAATGCGCAAGATCGAGCCTAGCGATTTGGAATCTGCCAATTATGAATATATCGAATTCTGGCTTTTAGACCCGTATCTTGAGGACGAGACAGCCGAGGGTGGTGACCTATACTTTAACTTGGGTGAGATTTCCGAGGATATCTTGAAAGATGAGCGGAAATTCTTTGAGAATGGTATGCCCGTGGACGGTGATATGTCGAAAGTTGATACGACTGTTTGGGGTAAGGTGCCTCGCACGCAAAGTACGGGATATGCGTTTGATGCCCAAAATCGTGAGCTGCAAGATGTCGGTTTGAACGGTCTTTCTACGGAGGAAGAGCAAATTTTCCCTACGTATGCGGATTATTTGAATAAATTGAGGGCGAAACTATCCGGCGAGACAATCTCTAAGATGATGGATGATCCGTTTTCTCCTTTTAACGATCCTGCCGGGGATAATTATCACTATTTCCGTGGGGATGATTACGATGCTAAGGAGTTGGATATCCTATCTCGCTATAAACGATATAACGGTACAGAGGGAAACTCACAAGAATCCGATCAAAGATATGCTACAGCCGGAAAGAGTACACCAGATGTGGAAGATATCAATGGCGATAATACGTTGAATGAGACAGAGAAATATTTTGAGTACAAGATCTCTCTCCGTCCAAAAGATTTGCAGGTCGGTGTAAACAACATCGTTGATGAGCGTACTCCGGAAGTAACCTTAATGAATGGTGATAAGGAGAAAGTAAAATGGTATCTATTTAAGATTCCTATTAAAGATTATGAGAAGAGGGTTGGAGCGATCCGGGATTTCAAGACAGTCCGTTTCATGCGTATGTATATGACAGGATTCCGTAAGTCTACGGTTCTGCGTTTCGGTACCTTGGAATTGGTTCGTGGTGATTGGCGTACTTATACGCAGGATTTGTCAAATCCTCTTATTCCGCCAAAGTCTGATGGACAGATCGTCGTATCTTCTGTAAATATAGAGGAGAACGGGCAGCGTCAGCCGGTCAACTATGTGTTGCCTCCGGGTATCAGCCGTATGTTCGATTCCAGTCAGCCTCAGTTGCTTCAACAGAACGAGCAGGCATTGTCTATGAAGATAACGGATTTATCTCCTGCGGATGCACGTGCGGTTTATAAATCTACCGCTTATGACCTTCGCCGGTATAAACGATTACAAATGTTCGCTCATGCGGAAGCGCCGATTGATGAGAGCAAGACTTTGTCGAATGGTGATTTCTCTGTATTTATTCGTTTAGGTTCTGACTATAAAAATAATTATTATGAGTATGAGGTGCCTTTGGATTTGACTCCCCATAGTACTATTCTTTATAATACGAACAATAGTGCGGATCAAGAAAAAGTATGGCCTTTAAATAATACCTTGAATTTTAAACTGGAGACTCTAACCGACTTGAAGTTGGAGCGAAATAAATTGAAACGTCAAGGACAGGGAAATATAAGCTACCAAAAGGTTTATTCGAAAAATGATCCGGATAATACGCGTAATAAAATCAGTATCATCGGTAACCCTAGCTTAGCGGAGGTGAAAGTGATCATGATCGGCGTACGTAATAATACGGGTGATATCAAGAGCGGTGAGGTTTGGGTAAACGAACTTCGTATGACCGATTTCGACGAGAAAGGCGGTTGGGCCGCTAATGCGAATCTGAACGTCGCTTTATCCGATTTGGGTACGGTCAATGTAAGTGGACGAATGGAAACCGCTGGTTTCGGTGCGTTGGATCAGTCGCTGGCCGAACGTCGGATGGATGATTATTCGCAATATAGTGTGGCGACCTCGATTGAGTTGGGTAAGTTGTTCCCTGAGAAAGCAAAGGTTAGCATACCTTTTTACTATGCTTATTCGAAAGAGACTACAACTCCTGAGTATGATCCGTTGAATGAGGATATTAAGCTTTCGGACGCTTTGGATGCGGTAGAGACCCAAGCCGAGAAAGACTCCATCAAGAGTTATTCTTTGAATCAGACCACTATTAAGAGCGTCTCTTTCAATAACGTAAAGGTAGATATCCGTAGCAAGAACCCGATGCCGTATGATCCGGCGAACTTCTCGTTAGGTTACTCTTATAGCCAGAACAGTAAGAAGAACCCGGAGACCGAATATGAGACAACCAAGGATTACCGGGGTAATTTCGCTTATAATTATACGCCTTACGTGAAACCGTTCCGACCCTTCGAGAAGCTGAAGAAGAATAATGGATATACGAAATATATCAAGCAATTCGGACTGAATTACGTTCCGTCGAATATTAGTTTCCAGACGGCGATGATGCGGAATTACTATGAGATTAAGCTAAGGGATTTGACAAGTTCTACGGATGGAGGTAACCAGTTGCTCTCATTCAGTCACAATTTCTTGTGGGACCGTGCCTTCAGTTTGCGTTGGGACTTTACGAATAATCTGAGCATGACGTTTACTTCCGGTACGAATGCCCGTATCGAGGAACCGAATGTTCAAGTGAATAAGAAATTGAATCCGGATGATTATCAGGTATGGAAGGATTCCGTGAAGCAAAGTATCCGTGATTTGGGTACTCCTTTGAAATATGACCAAACGTTTAATGTCACTTGGAATATGCCATTGCAATTCATACCGGCATTAGACTGGGTAAATAGTTCATTGACTTATAATGCCACGTACAACTGGGATCGTGGAGCCAATGTCGCTAGTATTGAGTTGGAACAGGGTAATATAATAAAGAACCAACGTCAATTTGACTGGCAGGGTAGTTTCAATTTGCAGTCATTGTACAATAAGAATAAATATCTGAAGAAGATCAACCAGAAATTTATGGCCTCTTCCCGGGTAAGCGCTCGTCAACCGGAGAAAAAGAAGAAAGAGGTGAAACTAGAGAAAGAGATTCAATTGAGCCCGGATAGTGGAACGATCGTGCAGCATGGAATGTTTACGAAGAAGGTTCGTATCACGGCACGTGGAGCGGATGGGAAGGTCTATTCAATTAAATATAAGCCGATCAATTATGCCCAAGTCATGATCTTGAATAAAGATACGGCTCATTTGAAGCTGACAATTGTGCCTGGTCCTCAGCCTTTGGAGGGAACTTTAACAAAAGTAGCTGAATATAGTAGCCGTTTCTTGATGATGGTACGTCGGGTAAACATACAATATTCGTTGGTAGACGGTATGATGTTGAGTGGTTACGCTCCGGAGGTTGGTGATATGTTCGGGCAACGGCGTACAGGAACTTTGGCTCCGGGACTCGGTTTTGCCTTTGGAGCGGTAAGAAGGAGCTTTATCGACGAGGCGGACGAGCGGGGCTGGCTGGTAAAGAATGAGAATATGACGACTCCCGCCATGATCAATAGCGCGAAGAATCTTACGATTCGTGCGAATCTAGAACCTATAGCCGGCTTGAAGATTGATTTGAACGCAAACCGGGTAGATACCCGTAGTACCGATATCTATTATATGCAAGACGGTATGCCCGAGCAGATGGGAGGTAGCTTTACGATGACGACGATTGCCTTGGGTAGCGCTTTCGGCGGTAGCGGAAACGCTAATAACGGTTATTCCTCGAAAGCGCTCACCGTAGCGTGATCGCCCAGCGCTTGGCGGATACATATTCCGGTACGGTTTATCCGAGTTCCGGTTTTATGGCGGGGCATGCTTTAGCCGGAAAACCTTATGATCCAGCCGTAGGGGGAGGTGTAAGTCTGAATTCCATGGAGGTATTGGTGCCTGCTTTCTTGGCGGCTTATACAGGCAAGGACCCAAATAAGGTAGGTCTGTCAGCTTTCCCGTCCATTAAGAGTCTGCTACCGAACTGGCGTGTTACGTATGATGGCTTGATCCGTATACCGGTTATCCGCAAATACTTTAAGAGCATGATGTTGAGTCATCAATATCGTTGTTCCTATAGCGTAGGTGCGTTTTCCTCCTTCTTGGATTGGGTAGATGCCGGGCAGGATGGTTTGGGATATATCCGTGATATCCAAACCGGTAATCCTACGCCATCGTCTCCTTATGATATAGCGGCTGTGAGTATCACGGAAGGATTCAGCCCGTTGTTTGGTGTAGACGCTACTTTATTGAATAATATAACCGGTAAGTTTGAGTTGCGCAAGACTCGTAACTTAAGCCTGAATATTTCCTCTTACCAATTGGTGGAAGCGCTTTCCAACGAATTCGTGATAGGAGTAGGATATAAGTTGACTGAGTTTAACAAGGTGTTGAAAATGAAAAAGACACGGGACTTCAGTAATGATCTTACGATCCGCTTAGATTTCTCTTACCGTAAAATGCAATCGTTGATCCGTAAGATAGAGGATCAGTTTACGCAGGCTACCAGCGGGAATATCGCCAAGACCATCCAGTTCTCTGCGGATTACGGGTTAAGTCGTGCCTTGACATTGAGAGCGTTCTATGATTTACAGATCAATGAGCCGATCGTGTCCACATCTTCTTACCCGACATCGAACTCGAACTATGGTATTAGTTTACGGTTCTCCTTAGCGCAATAAAAAGAGTATAGTCTATTTACAGGACTTCTTGGTCTGTTTTTAAATACCTGTCTAGCGGTATGGAATAAACCTTTATATTTGTGCGAAATATAATTTGGATATGAAGAATACTTACAAATTGATATTATTTCTTCTCTTGATAACCCAAGCCTCTTTCGGCCAAGACGTGAAAGGGTATATTAAGGATGCGGAGAGCAAGGAAGCTTTAGCCGGGGTAAACGTTTTTTATAAGGACAAAGGGGGTACGAGAGGAACTGTGTCTGATATAAACGGTTATTATGAGCTGAAAGTGACGGATGGCGACGCTGTATTGACTTTTAGCTATCTGGGATATGAAACGTTGAGCGTTCCCGTGAAAGTAGATCCGGGAGAGTTCTTGACACGTGACGTATCCTTACGAACAAGCTCAAACATGATGGACGAGGTAGTCGTGAGCGTCGGGCGTTATGAGCAAAAGCTAAGCGATATTACCGTCTCTATGGAATTATTGAAAGCGAAAGATATCACTCGTCAGTCTCCGAAAGATTTAACGGATGTATTGAAGAATATCTCCGGTGTGGACGTGACGGACCGGCAACCTTCCGTACGCGGTGGTACGGGATGGACCTATGGCGTGGGTAGCCGTTGCTTGATTCTGGTGGACGGAATGTCGGTGCTAACTCCGGGTTCCGGCGAGATAAACTGGAATATGATCCCGATGGAGAACGTCGATCAAGTAGAGGTACTGAAAGGGGCCTCTTCCGTATTATATGGCTCTTCTGCCTTGAATGGTTTGATTCACGTGAAAACGAAACGCCCCGGATTAGATCCGGTAACACAGGTGAACGTACAAGGAGGATTGTATGGGAAGCCACGCCAAGACGGGACGCCTTTATATGGAGGCTTGGATCTCTCTCATTCCCGTAGGATCAAGAATTTTGATTTGACAGTGGGGGCTAATACATTCTTGGACGACGGGTATCGGCAGGATAATTACAATCGCCGTGTCCGGGTCGGTGGGAATCTTACGTATCACGATCCCCGGGTACAAGGGTTGAACTATGGCGTGAACGTGAATTACTTGTATAACGATTATACCGGTTTCTTTATCTGGCGTTCTCCGGAGGAGCCCTATATTCAATCTCCGCTGGCGAATATGGGACGCCGTGAGAATACATTTTATATAGATCCCTTCTTGAATTATACAAATTCGGAAAAAGGGACGACCCATCGTTTCAAGGGGCGTTTCTTTCATCGGGGAAGCCGTATCATCACGCATACTACGGATAAGTCTCTTTTTGACATAACGAATAATATGGGTTTTGATATCTCATCCGTTCCGGAGATTATCAATATGGCGCAAAACTGGCAAACCGAGTTATTGCCGACCTTCTTACCGTATTTACCGGAGGTGATGAACGGGAAGGTGAGCGGATTGATGGGTGAATTGGGCAAGCTGGGAAATCATTTTTTCCCGACAGCTACCTCAGCGGATTATATGGACTTGATTTCTTGGGTGATGGGACGTACTCCGCTACCCGATAAGAATAACGTAGGGGCTTGGTTGGTAGATGCCATGAAGCCGGTGGAGAAAAAGGCGCCGGAGGCTACGGATCATACTTATTCCTATAATCTGGATTACCAATTCAGCAAGAAGTTCGATCATTCACAACTCACGGTTGGAGGTACTTATGAGCGGATTCATGCGGATTCGAAAGTGACCGGGCAGCATAGTAGCGATAATGTGGCTACCTTCCTGCAATATGATCATAAATTTATCGATCGTTTGAACGTCTCGGTCGGTGTTCGTCTGGAGTATTACCGGGTCGATGATTTCTACAGGGAAGCGGAGACGAAGATTTTCGGGGCGAAGGTTCCGGTAAAACCTGTTTTCCGTGGAGGCTTGAATTATGAGTTGGGTGAGTATAGTTTTATCCGGGCTTCTTTCGGACAGGGATACCGTTATCCATCCGTTACGGAGAAGTTTATCCTGAAGGATATCGGAGGTGTGGGAGCTTTCCCGAACGCTGAATTGAAAGCGGAGCAAGGTTATAATGCCGAACTTGGTTTCAAGCAAGGTTATAAGTTCGGCAATTTGAAGGGCTTTGTCGATGTGGCCGGCTTTTATACCCGTTACAAGGATATGATCGAGTTCCGTTTCGGCCTGTTTAATAATAAGACCTTCGATTATATCGATGGGCTTTCCAAGTTGTTTAATGCGTTCTCTAGCGGCGACGGCTTAGGAATCGGCGCTCAGTTCACGAACGTAGGCCGGGCGGAGATTTATGGGGTAGACTTGTCTACCTCGGGTGTGTATGAGTTTAACCGTGATACTCGTCTGGCATATACTTTGGGGTATGTTTATACGAATCCGATCGATATGGACGTGGATTCACGGAACGCGGAGGAGGAAGCGAATGATGACTTAATGGCGATGCGCTCGAAATCGAATGACAGCAAGTATTTAAAATATCGCCAGAAACATTCCGTAAAGGGGGGATTCGATCTGGAATGGAAACGATTTAATATCGGAACGAATATGTCATGGAAAAGCAAGACATTGGCGGTCGATTATTTTATGGTCGATGAGCGTACGAAAGCGGAGCCTAACCTGATGGATTATATGCGTTCGATGCTATTCGGAAACTTACATGATTATTGGGCAGAGAACAATAAAGGATATTTCGTCATGGATATGCGTGTCGGGATGAAAGTGACGAAGAATATCCATGTACAAGGACTGGTGAACAACCTCTTAAATAAGCGCTATAGCGCCCGCCCGATGGATGTCGGCGCACCCCGGACTTTCATTCTGCAAGTAGGAGCCAATTTCTGACAATTCACCCGGTTGTAGAGACGGAGCGTGCTCCGTCTCATCCCCCGTCTCTACAACATATGATAACTTTTCAACTCATTTCGTAAACGAATCGCTTGATTGTCCGTCACCTTGTCCATCAGCATCCAGAACTTTTCGCTATGGTTCATCTCTATCGTATGGCAAAGCTCATGCAATAATACATAATCCACCAAATGCCAAGGAAGAAGCATCAGGTATAGTGAAAGGTTGACGCTTTTCCGCGGCGTACAACTTCCCCAATGCGTCTTGCTGTTGTTGATCTTTACCCCGGTCAGCGTAAAGCCGTGTTGCTGGGCCAACCGAGCGATCCGTTGGGGAAGCAATCGTTTCGCCTCGTGGCGGAATGCCTTTTCCAACATGGATTTCAGCAAGGATTGTACCTCTTCTCTTTCAAAACAAGTTCCCAAGGGACAGGCGATATGCAAGATTCCCTCTTCTAAGCGCATGTGGAAATTTTCCCTTTCCGTCCGGAAGATATGTGTCCGGAAGGTTGTGGCTTGCAATTGTGTCTGCTCGTTGATCAAAGGGCGTGCCGGATGTTTCTGGAGTGCCTTGATTAATTTCGGTTTGTTCTCCATGATAAAAGCGATCATACGTTTCTCATCTCCCCCGGGCGGCATCGTGGCGGTTATCTTTCCTTTTGATATCTTTAGCGTGTATCGAGTGGCCCGGGGAGTGGTACGGAGCGTTATGACTCCCAAATCCTTGTCTTGTATATTCTTTTCCATTCCTGCCACAAAAGTAATACATTGAGAGAAACAATAATACGATGGAATTGATTATCTTCGCGATCGTAAAGGTTAAAAACATAATCAATATAATAAATTAGCAATCATGAGCAAAAAAGCACTTTTAATTATCTGTGATGGTTGGGGAATTGGTGACAAAGGTAAAGACGACGTGATCTTTAACACGCCGACTCCATATTGGGACGAGTTATTGAAAACTTATCCAGCCTCACAGTTACAGGCTTCTGGCGAGAACGTTGGTTTGCCTGACGGACAAATGGGTAACTCTGAGGTGGGCCACTTGAACATCGGTGCTGGCCGTATCGTTTACCAAGATTTGGTGAAGATCAACATCGCTTGCCGCGAGAATACGATCATGGAGAACCCGGAGATCAAACGTGCTTATAGCTACGCAAAAGAGAATAATAAGCAGATCCACTTCATGGGCTTGGTTTCCGATGGTGGTGTACATAGCTCTTTGGAGCATCTTTTGAAGTTGACGGATATCGCCAAGGAATACGGAATCAGCAAGGCTTATGTTCATTGTTTCATGGATGGTCGTGATACGGACCCGAAGAGTGGTAAAGGTTTTATCGAAACGTTGGAGAATCATCTGAAGACTACCGGCGGTAAGATCGCTTCTATCATCGGACGTTATTACGCTATGGACCGTGACAAACGTTGGGAACGCGTGAAAGAGGCTTACGACTTATTGGTCGAAGGTAAGGGTAAGCAAGCCGAGTGCATGGTAAAAGCGATGGAAGAGTCGTATGCCGAGGGTGTAACGGACGAGTTCATCAAGCCGATCGTTCACGTTGAGAACGGAAAGCCGGTTGCTGTTATCGAGGAAGGCGATGTCGTGATCTTCTTCAACTATCGTAACGACCGTGCGAAAGAGCTTACGGTTGTATTGACTCAGCAAGATATGCCGGAGGCTGGTATGCATACGATCCCGGGCTTGCAATATTTCTGTATGACTCCGTATGACGCTAGCTTCAAGGGTGTTCATATCTTGTTCGACAAAGAGAACGTAAATAATACGCTGGGTGAGTTCTTGGCAAACGTAGGTAAGACTCAGTTGCATATCGCCGAGACAGAGAAATACGCTCACGTGACTTTCTTCTTCAACGGCGGCCGCGAGACTCCGTTCGATAGCGAGGAGCGTATCTTGGTCCCTTCTCCGAAAGTGGCTACTTACGACTTAAAACCGGAAATGAGCGCTTTCGAGGTGAAAGATAAATTGGTGGACGCTATCAATACGAAGAAATTCGATTTCATCGTAGTGAACTACGCCAATGGTGATATGGTAGGCCATACGGGTATCTACAAAGCGATCGAGAAAGCGGTCGTAACGATCGACGCTTGCTTGCACGATACGGTTGAGGCCGCTAAAGCCAACGACTATGAGGTAATCATCATCGCCGACCATGGTAACGCAGATCACGCCTTGAACGAGGATGGCACTCCGAATACGGCTCACTCCTTGAACCCTGTTCCATTCGTTTATGTGACAGCCAACAAGGACGCTAAAGTAGAGGATGGTATCTTGGCCGATGTGGCTCCTTCAATCCTTCACATCTTGGGCTTGAAACAGCCGAAGGAGATGACTGGCAAGTCATTGATTAAATAAGGGCTAGGCGCATCTTATGATCCAGATAGATGACACTTTAGTAAGTCTTGACGTTATCGAGCGTTATTTTTTATGTGATCTTTCCAAATGTAAGGGGGGGTGCTGCGTGGAAGGAGATTCCGGCGCTCCATTAGAGGATTCGGAGTTGGCGAAGCTCCAGAAAGTATTGCCCATTATCTGGAATGATTTATCCCCGAAAGCTCAAGAGGTCATTAATAAGCAAGGCGTAGCTTATATCGATGAGGAAGGCGATACGGTTACCTCTATCGTGAACGGCAAAGATTGTGTCTTTACCTGTTACGACACCGATGGTACTTGTAAATGCGCTATCGAGAAAGCATACCGGGAAGGTAAGACAGATTTCTATAAGCCTGTTTCTTGCCATCTTTACCCGATACGTGTCACTCAGTATCGGGATTTCAAGGCCGTGAACTATCATCGCTGGAGCGTTTGTAAGGCAGCGGAGATCTTAGGAAAGAAAGAGCAATTGCCGGTTTATAAGTTCCTCAAGGAGCCCTTGATCCGTAAGTTCGGCCAGGCTTGGTATAAGGCCTTGGAAGAGTGTGCGGAGGAATGGAAGAAGCAGCGTGAGGAGTAGCTTTTAGATCGTTTATAAATATATAAAATCCCTTCAGTCTCTCCCTTTGATAACTATACGTTAAAAACGGATGGAGGCTGAAGGGATTTTGTTTTATAGTCGCTCTATTTCCTCAAGGGAAAGGCCGGTGCATTTTTGGATGATAAGAGGGGTTATTCCCTCGGCTTTCATATTACGTGCCGTAGATTCTTTCCCTTTTTGCAGTCCTTTTTGCAGTCCTTCTTGTAATCCTTTTTCCATGCCTTCTTCCATCCCTTTTTTCATGCCTTTCTCAACGGCGAAATCCAAGGTGTTATAATAATCATTATACATCTTCCACT
>ERZ834798.1773-NODE-1773-length-17548-cov-2.624593_pt1 | contig 17548 bp, 14 predicted proteins | sample MGYA00519689_ERZ834798 | MGnify/ENA primary metagenome ERZ834798 (study PRJEB31850, sample SAMEA3708761) | human gut metagenome | biome: human gut; feature: human-associated habitat; material: faeces | place: China | collected 2014 ...
AAACAGTTTCAGCATTCGCTGCTGCCGTGCAGGTTCGCTGTATAGCCCTTTGGCTGAAAGTTTTGGCATAACTCGTGTAGACACTATCTAGGCACTACCGCCGAACCTTTATTGGCAGGCCATATGCGATGAGAGCTTTTCCTGTGCATGTTTTTTGCAATTTACCCATCAGGTTACTTGTTGGGAAAAGGTAGCCATACACCCCCCAATTAAGCGGGCGTGTTCCTCCGGGGACACGGTGGCCAGACATCACAATCCGGAAACTGTTCGATCACCACTTCAGCCTGTGCTCAAAACGCCCGGTAACAATCAAGCAAGATGTATATCATGCCAGACCGCTACTCGGATTTATGGAAAATAGACCGGTATCGTCCATAACCCAAAAAGAAATCCTGGCCTTCTGCAAATCCCAGAAAATGTCTGGCATGGCCCAATCCACCATCCACAGGCGCATTTCTTTGCTACGCTCTGTAGCGAATTTTGGAAAAAAGAAGGATACCTGTCTTCAACCATTGAGATCTGTTCCGTTTCAAAAGAAAGAGCCAGAAGGACTCCCCCGCCGACCGTCTCAGAACTCAATGCACTCCTGCGCGTCGCTGCCCCGCATATCCACGCGTCATCCTACTTGGCATTTATACGGGTGCCCGCATCGGCCCGAGCGAACTCTTTTCCCTGAAATGGGATGATGTTGACCTTACCCGCGGCGTTATCGGTATACGGCTTGTAGGGCAAATTCTGAATGCCCGACATGGACGGAAGAGCCAGCTCAAAACGAAGCCGCTCCCGGGCAGTATATGATAAAGGCCAGCGAAAATAATGCATTGGCTGTCATCGGAAAAAAACGATACATTCGCGGCCACGCAGCAATGCGCTCCATGTCACTGATTCGTTTTTATACCATCGGCCAACAGGCCTATCAGGTCTTTTCTTCAAGCTTATCCAGCGATAACCGTATAACTGAACGCCGACGGCACGGTTTGCCGCCGAAGGAAGGAATGGAACATGCGGCGGATACGAAGGCGGTTTGGCTCCACAAGTCTGCGCTTGAAGGGCTTTTGGAAAAACATCAGGCCGAAGATCGGCAGCATGTCCGGGACGTACTGGATAAAGCCCGTTCATTGTCGGGGCTCTCGCTTGAGGACGTGGCCGGTCTCATGGCCGTTCACTCACAGGATTTACTGGACGAACTGTTTCATACGGCCAAATCCGTGAAGGAAGAGATCTACGGAAACCGGATTGTCCTTTTTGCTCCTCTGTACATCTCCAACCTCTGTTCCAATGAGTGCCTGTACTGCGCATTCCGACGATCCAAATAAAGAGGCGATCCGCCGGGCATTGAATCCGGACGAGATCAGGCAGGAAACAAAGATCCTGCTGCGGCAGGGGCATAAGCGCGTACTCATGGTGGCTGGCGAGGCGTATCCCGGAAGCGACATGATTATGTATGGAATTCATTAACGCGATTTACGGTGCGGAAGAGAATGGCAGCCGCATTCGCCGGGTGAACGTGAACCTCGCCCCCCTGTCCGTAGAGGGTTTCCGCCGCCTGAAGGAACGGAACATCGGTACGTTCCAGCTTTTTCAGGAAACCTACCATCGGCCGACCTACGGCAGGGTTCACCTTGCCGGGCCCAAGAAGGACCTTGACTGGCGGGCATCGACGACGTGGGCATGGGGTTGCTCTACGGGCTTATATGACTGGCGGTTCGAAACGTTGGCGCTCATGGCCCACATCGCGCATCTTGAGGAGCGGTTTGGGGTCGGCTGTCATACCATCAGCGTGCCGCATCGAACCGGCCATCGGGTCGGATTTGGCCTCCCGACCGCCGTACACCTTGAACGATCAAGATTTTCTCAAGCTTGTCGCCATATTGCGCCTTGCCGTGCCGTACACGGGCATTATCATGTCCACTCGGGAAAAACCGGCTATCCGGCAGCGGACGCTGGAACTCGGCGTTTCCCAGATTTCGGCGGGCAGCCGTACCAATCCGGGTGGCTATCAGGAATCCAGCCAGTTCGAGGCGGCACAATTTCAGCTTGGCGATCACCGCTCCCTCGCGGAAGTGATTGCCGATCTCGGACAGCACAAATTCATTCCCTCTTTCTGCACCGGCTGTTATCGTCTCGGCCGTACCGGCAACGATTTCATGGGTCTGGCGAAACCGGGCCTCATCAAGGAAAAATGCGCGCCCAACGCCCTGTCCACCTTTGAGGAGTATCTTCTCGACTACGGCACACCCGAAGCGCGGGAGGCCGGGGAGCGCAGCATTGCGGCGGCGTTGGACGGTATGGACGGCAGGATCCGGAAGGTTTCCGAAAACCTGCTCGCCAAGGTGCGGGACGGCCGCAGGGACGTCTGCTGTTAGGAACCTTCTTACAATGAACAGAGCGGACGGCTTCCGGATCGGGCAATCCCTGAGCCGGGAGCCGTCCCGTCAGGGAATGAAATACATGGTGGAACGGAACCATATCAACGTATTGCGTCGTGAAGTGCTCAGACGAATCGCCGAGTCCTTTCTCCACTATGCGGATTTCGGCAACAGCGTGGAACGCATCCCCTTTGTCATGCGTCCCAAAAATACGAGACCAAGCCGATGCTGTATTTATAAGGATCGCGCCATATTGCGCTTTCAGGTCATGGCCGCGCTCGGATTCCGGCTTGAAGACGAGGAAGACGACTCCACGCCTCTGTCCGTGTATGCTGAAAAGGCCTTGGAACGGGAACAGCCTTCGGCCCCAATCCTGACCGTATGCGATACGGCCTGTCAGGGATGCATTCCCGCACGATACAATGTGACCGACGCGTGCCAGAACTGTATTGCCCATCCTTGCATCGGGCCCTGTCATTTCGAAGACAAGATAACGGTCACCAAGGCGATGAAATCCTTCGCCAAAAACGGCATGTAACCCATGCGCCGGATGCTTTGCCGATTGCCTTTTCCGCAGGAACGGGTGTTGGACGATGGATTGAAGGCAGGAGAAAGGGTATGCAACGGAACGATATTCTGAAACTGCTTTTCGAAACGCCGTACGAGGCTCTGCGTGAGCGCGCCGACGATGTGCGGGCCCAGGAAAAGGGAGAGCATGTCTTTGTCCGAGGCCTGATCGAATTCTCGAACCGTTGCGAACGGAACTGCCGATACTGCGGCCTGCGTTCGGCGAATCCGTCCCTGAAACGTTACCGTCTTGACGAGGCTCAAATTGTCGAGGCGGCGGAGCGGGCCGTGGCTTTCGGCGTGGACACTCTCGTCCTGCAATCCGGCGAGGTCCATGATGAGCCGCAACGTATCGCCCATGTGGTGGATGCTCTCCGCACACGGTTCCCCGTGGCCGTTACCCTGAGTGTCGGAGAGCAGCCCACTGCTTCCTACGCGCTGTGGAAGGAGGCGGGCGCATCCCGCTTCCTTCTGAAGCATGAAACGGCGGATGCATCCCTGTACGCTGCCCTGCATCCCGGATACACGCTCGCGCAACGGGTGGATGCGCTGCAACGCCTGCGGCGGGCCGGCTATGAAATCGGTTCGGGGTTCATTGTGGGCGTTCCCGGCCAACGTCCCGAGACACTGGCGGACGATATCCTGCTGGCGCGGGAACTTCACGTGGACATGTGCGGGGCCGGGCCGTTCATCCCTCAGGCCGATACCCCTTTGGGCAACGAACCGCAGGGATCGGTTGAGCTGGCTTTGCGGGTCATGGCCGTACTGCGCATCGCTCTGCCGTGGTCCAATCTCCCCGCGACAACGGCTTTGGCGTCGCTTGATCCCGTTTCAGGGCAACGGGAGGGCCTGCTCGCCGGCGGCAATGTGCTCATGCCCGGTTTCACGCCGGCGGCCCACCGGGAAGACTACTGTATTTATGACAACAAACATCGAGTCAGTATGGATGAGGCCCGTCAGGTCATCGAAGCGGCGGGGCGCGCCCATTCGCTACACAGGGAGGGGTGACATGCTGGATGCGCCTAAGGGCCTCAGGTTGCACATCGGCCTTTTCGGTCGGCGGAATGTGGGTAAATCATCGCTGCTCAACGCGTTGGCCGCACAATCCGTGTCCATCGTATCCGATACGCCGGGAACGACCACGGATCCGGTGGAAAAGACGTTGGAATTCGCCCCGCTGGGGCCAGTCATTTTTCTGGATACGGCGGGATTGGACGATGAGGGCGAACTCGGGACACAGCGCACGGAACGCACGCTTGCCGTATTGCCTCGAACGGACATGGCTTTGGTGGTGACGGCGGAAAACGTCTGGGGTCACTACGAAGAAACCATCGTGAGCAGGCTCAGGAAGCAGGCAATTCCGTTCCTTGTGGTCATGAACAAAACGGAGTCGTCCGTTGCTTCCAAGGATCGCCTACCCGATGCCATGAGGGGCCTCCCCATGGTGCGCGCTTCCGCGAAAACGGGCGAAGGCCTCGAAACGATCCGCCGCGAACTGGTTCGGCTGTCGCCTGGCGAATCGCTTCACGAAGCACAGCTAGTGGCGGATCTGCTTCCCGAGAAGGGAGTCGTCATCCTCGTCGTCCCCATCGATTCCGGCGCACCGAAGGGCCGGCTCATTTTGCCGCAAGTGCAAACCATCCGGGATGCCCTTGATGGGCGCAAGTTATGCCTTGTGGTGACGGAAGGAGAACTCGGGGCGGCCTTCGCCTGCCTGAAGGAACCGCCGGCTCTGGTGGTCTGCGATTCGCAGGTGGTGCGCCGCGTGGCGCTGGAGACGCCGCAGTCCGTCCCTTTGACGACCTTCTCGATCCTGATGGCCCGCCTCAAGGGAGATCTGCCGCTCCTCGCCGCCGGGGCCGCCGCCATTGGGAACCTCAAGCCCGGCGACAGCGTGCTCATGATGGAGGCCTGTTCCCACCACCCGCAACAGGACGACATAGGGCGGATCAAGATTCCCCGCCTGCTCCAGCAGTATGCGGGCGGAGAGCTGCGCTTTGACATGTGTGCGGGCAAATCCCTCACGGACTGTCCCGGATCATACGATCTCATCGTCCATTGCGGCGGGTGTACACTCACGCGGCGGCAAATGCTCGGTCGCCTGCGCTCCGCTCAAAGCAGAGGCATCCCCATGACGAACTACGGCGTCGCCATTTCCTTCACGCAGGGCGTACTCAAAAGGGTGCTAACACCATTCCCCGATGCCCTCGCCGCCTGCGAGCCGGCCCATGAAACGTGTCATGACGCTCAATCAAAAACAAATAAGGAGTCCGGCTGGAGAGGATACATTTTCATTGGCCCCCGATGAGGCCGGGACTGTTACGGGTGGAAGGACATGTCGTCTGGATTCTTCTGAAAAAAACAAAGATACCATATGATTCCACCCGGTGGGCACGGAAGCCCCTTCGCCCCGTTTCAGCGTACACGCTGGAGCCCCTGTTTTTACACATACTCAAGGCCGCCGTTTCCCCAGTAATTGCGAAACCTGTTCAGGGAAGCCAATTAAAGTTTTCTTATGCACGAAAGGTCTCTTGTTACAAGCTTGTTATCCATCATTCGCGAGGAGATGGAACGGCACGCCCCGCACCGTCTGTTGCAAGTACGCGCACGGTACGGCGCTCTGGCGAACATCGTTCCGGAAGCACTGTCCGTCGCGTTCGAGGCTCTTACGGCAGGAACGGATTGGGAAGGGGCTGTGTTGCAAGCCGAAGAAATCCCCCTCTCGCTCAAGTGTTCTCGATGCGGACAAATCTTTTCTCCCGCTCGGCAGAAACGTTTTTCGGCACCGTGCCCTTTCTGTGGAGAAGAACAAGGGCACTCCATAGGAGCGGGACGGGAACTCTATATCCAGAGCATGGAAGCGGAATAAAGGAGTTATCTCATGGAAATACCAGTTATTCGCAACGTTCTTGAAGCCAACGAAAAACTGTCGGCACGTCTGAAGGAACATTTCGCCAGGCACGGCATTCTTACCTTGAACCTCATCAGTTCCCCCGGCGCGGGAAAGACTTCCCTACTCGAACGGACGCTTGCGGATCTTTCCCCCGAGTTCCGCATGGCCGTTATCGAAGGCGATCTCCAAACGGACAACGACGCCCAACGTGTAGCCGCCACCGGAGCTCAGGCTGTGCAGATCAACACGGAAGGCGGCTGTCATCTCGACAGCAATCTTGTCATGGAAGCGTTGGGGGCGCTCGACCTGAGCGAAATCGATATCTTGTTCATTGAAAACGTGGGAAATCTTGTCTGCCCTGTGGAGTTCGATTGTGGCGAGGATGCCAAGATCGCCCTCCTCAGCCTCCCCGAAGGCGACGATAAGCCCGAAAAGTCCCCGTTCCTCTTCAACCGTGCCAGTGCCATGATCCTGAATAAAATCGACCTGCTTCCCTATCTGGATTTTGACATGGAAACCGCCGCGCGACATGCCCGCCATCTTAATGCCGCTCTCCCCGTCTTTAAAATATCCTGCCGTACGGGTGACGGGCTTGAAGAATGGTATGATTGGCTCCGTCAGGCTGTCCGCGCCAAACGCAGCGCACCAAACGAATAAGACGCATGTTCTTCGTCTGAACATTTCTTGTCTGAAAAGGTATGCAGGTACCCAGTATCCATGCATACCTTTTCATTTCAGGAAGGTTGGAGCTAGAACTTGTAGTTTACGCTAAAAGCTGCCTGGAAATTGTTTTCCTTGTATAAATCATTCCAGAGCTCCTTATCGGCATCGAGATAGATATACCCAAGCTCAAAGGCGAGGGTAAGCCCCTCGTACAGCTTGTATTGGGAATCAAAATTGACTTCCCACAGTTTGTCTTTGGTGGTGAGGTACATATTATTGCCGACAGTGGCCATTGCGTCACGAGCGACCACCCCGCCGCGTACCATTTCCGTATTGTTCGTGCCTTTGACCATCGCGACGCGGAACGCGTGACTCAAAGCTTCAATAAAGGAAATATCCTTCAACTCCGCCATGATCCCCCAGCTGCCGCTGATATCCGTTCCGTTAAACGTGCTGGAACGGTTATACATCCCGCCGTCATATCCGAAAGAGGTCAACGCCACGTCAGTATCGATGACGGGCATACGTTCGGAACCGTCAAGCGCGTTCGCGTCATCACCGGAAGCGTACCAGAACGTAAGGCCGGGTGTGACAAAATCCGTTTTGCATTCAGCTGCCAGGGCGGCATACCAGCCCGCGCGCTTCAGATCTTGATTGCCCGTTTTCCCCATATCCACCTTTCCGTAAACACCATCTACGGCGACCCTGAGCGGGCTGAACAACGTCATTTCAGCGGAAAGGCCGCCCCACCATGCGTTGCCGTGATTGTCTTTGGAGTCGGCGACAACCTTCCCGGTGCCAACGGGAAGCAATCCGCTGGCGACTCCGGTCTTGTTGTTCGCACCGGCACCGAAACGGGTGTCTTTACCGATCGCGCTGTACATTCCGAAGGGGTTCATCCTGATGCCATCGAACTGCACCGGAACCGCCAGCCCGATGACGTCCATCGCATCGTGGCTGTTGTATGTATACAGCAACGTGTTGTCCTTGTCATATACGGAAACAGTACGTTCATCGTTATTGTACGCACGAACCCAAAAAAGCGTGGCCCCCACGTTTTCAGTGAAATTTCCGGAAAGCGAGATCCCGGTACCGTCGGTCATGAATGCCGCGTACGGTACCGCAAATGTCGCGATGTCGAAGGGCTGAAGGCCCATGCGGACTTTTGCGTCCGTCTCCGGGATATTCCAGTCGACATAACTATAGCGCACCTTGACGACCTTACCGTCCGTTCCGAGGGCGGCATCATTTGTTCCCCAGTTTTGATGGCCCACTTCAAAAAAGACGACGCCCTTGAGCGAATCGGAAGCCACGATATCGATCTGCGTGCGCAACCGTGTGGAAGCCTTGAATCTATCGACAGAAGCATTCGCTGATTTGAGGGGGTTGCGATCAGCCCAGGAAAAACCGTTTTGCCATTGCCCCTTAATATTCACGTCAGCCGCCCGCGCCCCGCTCGTCATACTTAAAAGAAGGCCCGCCGCAAGGAACAGCATCATTGCACGTTTCATCATCACCTCTCTAGCGTCAAAGGTTATACGGTGGGCTCTTCCCCCAAGCACAGTACGGAGGAATTCATGGCGGAGCCTTATACTGTTGCGACGCAAGCGTCAGGGTTAAAGGGGATAACGGATTGAAGGAGCCGTTGTGCATATCCGCTGGATGCCCTTGCCAAGTGCTCCTTCTCCAAGGATTCCGCGATGGTCCCCTCATGAAGAAACATAATATGATCACATAAGTAGGTGACGGCCTGAACATCATGGGCAATGAACAGGTAGGTCATGTCCCCCTTCAGCTCCAACAGCAGTTCCAGCACTTGCGCCTGTACGGACACGTCAAGCGAGCTCACGGCCTCGTCGAATACGATGAAACGGGGCTTGGTCGCTATGGCTCGCGCGATGCACACCCGCTGGAGCTGCCCCCCGCTCAACTCGTGGGGATAACGGTTCCGCAGCGCCTTCGAGAGCCCGACCCGCTCAAGCAGTTCCGGGATTGCGCATGACGCGTCCAGCCGCAAGATATCCAACGGCTCTCTGATGAGTTCCTCCACCGTGAATCTCGGGTTGGCGGAGGATGTATAGTCCTGGAACACAACGCTCATTTGCCCAGGATGTTCCTTGCTCCATACCTGAACAGGGCGGCCTTCCAAGAATACCTGCCCACTGTCCGGCTGTTCCAAGCCAAGGATCAGCCTTCCGAGCGTGCTTTTCCCCCCGCCGCTTTCGCCGATGAGCCCTACGGAAGAGCCTTCGGACAGTGTGAGGTTCACGTCTCTGAGGACCGGCTGCCGTTTTTTCCTCCAAAAGCCTCCCGATACCGGATAGCTTTTGGAGACATTGCGGACCTCAAGCAACGGCGTTTCCCGATGTGCTACCGACATCGCATCACCCTCTCGAAGGCTTTGGACAACGTGGCTCTCGTGTCCACGAGATAACGCGTATAGGGATGCCGTGGAGCGGAGAAAAGCTCCGCTCCGCCGTATTCGACGCCGACGCCGTCCTTCATGACCAAGACTTCCTGCGCGAGCTGGCGGACGACGCCAAGATCATGGGAAACCAAAATCAGGCTGCTCCCGAACCGTTCCCGGATCCAATGGAATTGTGCCACAACCTCCCGCTGGTTCATGGAGTCCAGCGCCGTTGTGGGCTCATCGGCAATGATGATATCGGGGCGTTGAAGCAACGCCACCGCGATCATACACCGCTGCAACATGCCTCCGGAAAGCTGGTACGGATATTTCTTGAGCACATCCAACGGATTGTGGATGTGCATCATCTCCAGAGCCTCAACGATGCGTCCCCTGCTCTCCTTTTCCGAAAAAGCCGATGTCGTCGCCCGGAGTGTTTCAAGAAGCTGCGCCCCCATGGAGTAAAGAGGATCGAACGCCGTCATCGGTTGCTGGACTATCATGGCGATTCGCTTGCCGCGGATGCCGCGCACGGTTTCCCGACCTGCCTGCAAGAGGTCGATGCCGCCGAAACGGACACTGCCGGAAACCCGCAAGGAAGGAGGCGCCAGTCCCAACAGCGCCAAGCACGTCAGCGATTTGCCGCTGCCGCTTTCCCCAACGACGCCAAGGCAGGTTCCCGGTTCAAGGCAAAAATGCACATCCCGTACGATCAGCGCCCCAGTAAGGGAGTCTCGGACAGTCAAATCCCGCACTTCAAGTAAGCTCATGAACGTTCCCTGCCCGCGTGTTTGGGATCAAAGGCGTCACGCAGGCTGTCGCCTAAAAAATTGAATGCCGCCACAACCAACAGAATGGCCATGCCAGCCGGGATCATCTGCAACGGATACAGGGGCATGACCTCCTTCGCCTCATTGAGCATCATGCCCCACTCCGGGGTGGGGGGCTGCACGCCCAACCCGAGGAAAGACAATGCTGAAATCATCAGGATCACGCTTCCCGTATCCAGCGTCGTCAGGACAAAGAGTTCGCCGGCTGTGCCGGGCAACAGATGCCGCATCATGATCCTGATGGATGATCCGCCGGCGACCTTGGCAAACCGGATATAGTCCTTGTCCGAATACTGCCGGACGATGGAACGGACCATACGCGCATACCACGGCCACTTGGCCACCACGTTGGCGATGACCACGTTTTCCAGGCCCGGGCCCGTCATGCCCACAATGGCGAGAATCATGACCTCGCTGGGGAAGGACATCATGACGTCGCATATGCGCATAAGCACGTCGTCGATACGGTTGCGGAAAAAACCGGAAACAAGGCCGACGCACGCCCCCAACGCGGAAGTTATGGCCATAGTGAGCAAGGACAGAAACACCGTCGCGCGTATGCCGTAGACAAGACGCGAAAGGACGTCGCGCCCAAGCTGATCCGTCCCAAAGGGATGATGCCAGCTCCACGGCGCGAACTTGTCCCCGACGTCGATAAGCGTCGGATCGGACAAGGGAAGTATGGGAGCGAGGAGGCCCAATACAAGAACAACCCCCAGGAACCCCATGCAGGCCAGCGCCAGCCTGTCTCTTTGCAGACGAATCCACGGGGACATGCTAGAATTCCTTCCTCAACCGGGGATCGACGGCAGCGCTCAGGATATCCACCAATACGTTACCGACTACAAAAAGAACCGCCATGATCAGCACATAGGCCTGGATGACGGGAAAATCGCGGTTGAAGATCGCCGCCACGCAAAGCCTTCCGATGCCGGGCCATGCGAAAATGCTTTCCACGACAAAGGTTCCGGCTATAAGCTTGGGCAGCGACATACCCAGTGCGGTCAGCGAAGCCTGAAGCGAATTCTTAAACATATGACGGATGATCGAGCGCTCGGGCAAACCGCGTACCCGTGCGTAGAGAATGTAGTTTTCCTGCTTATTCTGAATCATGTTGGCGCGGATAAGCCGCGTATAGGTGGCGATATATGCAAGGGACAACGTGACCGCAGGTAAAAGGACGGAGCTGGGACCGTCCATCCCGCTCGTCGGAACGAGATCAAGTTTGACGGCAAACAGCCACATGAGGAGAAGCCCGGCCCAGAAACTGGGCATGGCCGTACCAAGAAAGACACCGCCACGGATGAGCCGGTCGAGAAAGGTTCCTTCATACAACGCACAGACGATCCCGGCGGAGAGACTGCACACAAGCGTCAGGCACAGAGCCGCTCCGGCAAGAACGAGGGTCGCGGGCAGCGCCTTTTGGATTTCACCAAGTACGGGTTTGTCGTCCACATAACGATTGCCGAAATCCCCATGCAAGGAGTTGTTCAGCCAAGCCACATAACGCGTCAAAAAAGGTTTATCCAGGCCGAGCTTTGCACGGGTTTCCGCGAGCACCTCTTCCGTGGGAGTGACTTCATTGACACGCACGGCCACTTCCGCCGGGTCGCTGGGGCTCAGATTGATCAGCACGAAAGACAGAAACGAAATCCCAATAAGGATAGGGATGAGGTTGAGCAGGCGACGAAAAAGATAACTCCCCATACGAAACTCCTTAAGCATCACAAGCGGCCCGGGAGACGCGTCTCCCGGGCCAGTCTGCTAGAACGACATCCTTTCAAAGGGGATTTCGTACTGGGAGGTACAGAACGTAACCCCCTTGAGAGCCGGGACATGCACGGCCTTGGTACGCGAATAGCTCAGAGGCACGTACACGCCCTGTTCATGGATATACGCCAGCAATTCCTTGTACGTATTCTTACGGGTATCCTCATTCGGCTCGATCATGAGCGCGGTGATTGTCTTGTCCAGCCATTCCTTACGCCCCAACCCGACCTGCGCCTGATAATCCCCGTGGGCGGGAATGCGCCAAGAAGACAGATACGACTGCGGATCATACGGTGTACCCCACGACAGGGAGTATTGCAGGTCGAATTCGCCGGTGCGCTGCCGATCCAGAAACGCCTGCTTTTCCTCGCCCACGATCTTGAGTTCCACGCCGATCTTCTTGAGATCGTTCTGCATGTATTCGCTGATGGTCCGTTCCTGCGAATTGTTGGAATTATAGTAGATGGTGACGGCGCACTTCTTGCCGGCCTTGTAACGGTACCCGTCCTTGCCCATGCTCCAGCCAGCCTTCTCCATCAATTCATTGGCTTTCACAACGTCGTAGGAGCGTACCGGAAGATCTACGTCGCAATAAGGAACGGTCTTGGCCATCAACGTGTCGGCTATCGTTTCCGAACCGTTAAGTATACCGTCGGCAATGGCCTTCTTGTCTATGGCGTGCTGGAACGCCTTGCGCACGTTGATGTCCCTGGTAATCGGCTGATGCGCGTTCAGAAGAATGGCCCGGGAGGCGACGGGGTCGCTGATCTCCGTCTTGTACGTGCCTTCCTTTTGCAACGCGGCAAACGCGTCGAGATTCAGCATGTCACCGTCGGAACCGAAAATAAGATCGATTTCCCCCTTCTGGAGTGCGAGCAGAATAGTCTGATGGTCCGGCATAACCTTCCAGCGTACGCTCTCCAAAGCCGGCTTAGGCCCCCAATAGCGTTCATTTCGCGTGAACACGGCATACTGCTTGTCCTTGTGCTCGGTCAGAACCCACGGCCCCGTGCCGACATAGCCGGACACGCCGTTCTTGGTTTCGCCATCAATGAAACATTTCGGAGAGATGAAACGGAAAGGCCGGGTCAGCCCCAGCTCTACCAGCGTAGGGTAGTAGGGATGCTTGAGCACCAGCTTGTAGGTATATTCGTCAACGGCCTCATTGCGGTCGATTTCGTTGACCATGTCCAGCCACGCGTGCCGGGGAAGATTGCTCACTATGGCGTCCATATTCGCTTTGACGGCCTCGGCGTTGAAAGGCGTTCCATCCGTGAAGGCAACATCTTTCCGGAGATGGAAGGTGTATTCCTTCCCATCCGGGGAGATTTCCCAGCTTTCCGCGAGCCAGGGTTTGACGCCCTCCTTCGTATTGACGACCAGCGGTTCGAACACCATGTTTTGCGCCGCCATCTCACCGGAATACAGATGAGGGTTGATGTTTCGAATATCCTTTGTGCTCGCGTACGCCAGTTCCGTACGAGGCGCTTCGGCTTTGGAGGGCAGCTCCTCCCGCGAGCACCCCGCAAGCCCCAAGAGTGCGATAACCACGACAAACAGTTTTCCCATGAACATGATTCCTCTCCGTTTACAACGTGAGCTATAAAGCTTTTTTGCTTCACCTGTTCCGCAATGAATGGCACTTCGAGGGCCAATATTGTCCAGCCAAGAAACGCTGCGTTGCCTCTTGGTAGTATTTTTTTTCATTTCGTAACACTTTTGGGGAGGGTACGGCAATGATTACCAAAGATATGGGATAGGGAGTTGGGGCGGCTTCAACCAGTAAGTCCCACCCTACCGAAAATGAAACCAACCCCAAAGGGTAATGTGCACTAACCCAACAATAGGATATGCCGCTCTTTTTCCGTATCAGTAATACAGCCCAGCAATTGCAATCAGTATGTTTTGATGAATGGCGCTCCCGGCCCAAAAGAGATCCCAGCCAAAGGACCAAGGTCCCCAATCAATCCAAAAGAGAAAACGATACGTTATCTCACTGCTGTTCTTCTTTTTGGGCTGATACCATGAAGCGCTTGATAATGGATACGGGCTGTCCCGTGCCGTCTACGAAATGTTTTCGTTCCACGTCAACCGTCACATTGCGTGCCCCCAGTTTGAGGAGCGTTTCCACATCCCACTGCGGACGGTCGACTCTGCTCAAAGGCAGGTTCGCGGCAATGGCATGGATCGGGGCGGGATCGACCCCGAGCATGAAGTCCGGATTGTGGCCATCCGTATAGTCAGGCTGTTTCAACTCCTCCGCATAGGGTTCGCTGTAGAGGTGGCGGTAATGATTGCCGTCAAAATTGACGAGGCGCCCTCCCGGTCTGAGTACGCGCAGCCATTCCGCATAGGCTGATTCCGGGTGTTCGAGGTTCCACATCAGATTGCGGGACACGATCAGATCGAACGTTTCATCCGGAAACGGAAGGTCCTGCGCGTCGCCTTGCCGCACAACAATAGAGACGTCAGCTTCGGCGGCATTCCGAGAGGCGCGCTCCAGCATCCCTTCCGTATAATCGAAGGCGACCACGGAATGCCCCAGCCGGGCCAGCAGGATGGAAAAGAATCCTGGCCCGCATCCTATGTCCAAAATGTCTAATTTGCCGGACGCAAGTACAAACGGACGCAGACGCTCCAGCCAGACTTTTTCCGCATGTTGAAGATCATACGCAGTCTTCAGGGAGTACCCTTCCGCCCGCGTATTCCAGTAACGCCGTATCGCTTCCAATTCCGTCATGGCCTTCTCACTGCTTGATGCCCCGTACGAGGAACATCGGGATATGGGTGTACCGAATCCGGTAGTAATCGTTCATGATGTCTGGAGGCAGAGCCGCCCTGACAAGCACGCCGCGGCAACCGAGCCGTTCCAGGCAGGCCTTGTCCCACCCGGGGCGCTGTTCACGGCTGAGCGGCAGCTGCGGGATCAGCTCGTCCATGATCGGGTCTCCGTGTTCATCCTCCACGGCATACCCCATAGCACGCAGCGTTTGGGCATCTTCCGCATACAGCCGGGCAAGCTCCGGGTCGAACAGATGAGCGTGCCAGTTCGCATCGAAATTCAGGAGGACGCCACCGGGCCTGAGGACGCGCAGCCACTCCGCATACGCCCTGTCCGGGTGTTCCAGATTCCATGTAAGGTTGCGGCTCAAGACGACATCAAACGTATCATCCTCAAATGTCAGGTTTTGGGCATCCATCTGGGAAAAGTAGGCGCTTGCTTCCGGGGAATGGTTTTCGACGTTCTCCCGGGCACACTCGATCATGGCTTCGCTGTAGTCCACCCCCGTAATCTCATGTCCCCGGCGAGCCATCAGGATGGAGAAAAAGCCGGGCCCGCAACCCGCATCGAGGATACGCAGAGGGTGCTTCCACGGAAGCTGCTCCGCGATCAGTTCATCCCATACCTTGGCCTGAATAGTACCAAGTTCATCCGCATTGACGGCGGAATAGGCCGCTACCCTGCCCGACCAGTAGGCCCGGATCGTTTCCAGGCGGCACCTATTCACAACGGCCTCACGGGAATGACATTCAAAAAACCGGGGCGCGTCCGCTCGACGCTCGCCTCCACGTCGTAGACGTCGCCAAGCAAGTGCGGGTGCAGCACCCGTTCGGCCGTATCAAAGGCCTTGATCCGCCCCTCGTGAAGCATGAGCAAGCGGCTGCTGTATCGCGACGCCAACATGAGATCATGCACGACAAAAAGTGTAATCGCCCCGTTTTCCCGCGTGTATTTCCGGGCCAAATCCATGACGACGAGCTGGTGGCGCAGATCGAGCGCACTCGTGGGTTCGTCCAGCAGCAAGACCTTGGGCCGCGACACGAACGCCTGCGCCATGAACACAAGCTGCTTTTGCCCGCCGCTCAGGCTGCACACCGGCTTCCGGCTCAGACTGTCAAGCCCAAGTTCCGCCAGCGTGTCCGCCACTTTTTCGATTTGCTCGTCGGTCACTTTCCATCTGAGATCCTTGACCAGGCCGAGGAGAACCATTTCAAAGGCCGTCAAGCGGCTGGTAACGGATTCGAGCTGTGGAACATACGCAATGTCCCGATCCGAAAAAAGGTTGCCTTTATCGTCGTACAAGGCCACGTCACCGGAACGTTTGATCAGCCGCGCGATGGCCTTGATCAGTGTGGTCTTACCCACGCCGTTTCGGCCAACCACCGCCACCATTTCTCCGCCATGCAGCGTTGCGGATACATCATTGATGACGTGGTTTCCCGAAAAATGTACGGACAGGTTCTGAATAGATAAAGTCAGCATGTCACCTCCCGTTTTTCATGAGCAAAACGAACAAAAACGGAACGCCTACAATGGACGTGATAATGCCCACCGGGAGCATGGAGCCGCCAGAAAGCAGCTTTGAAACAATCGAGGACGCAAGCAGCATAAGGCCGCCAAGGATCGTCGCGCTGGGAAGCAGATACCGCTGATCCTCACCTAACATGAGCTTCGCACAATGCGGAGCGACAAGCCCGACAAAGGCCACCGTACCGATAAAACCAACGGCACCGGCAATGAGAAATGAACAGATCAGAAAGACATGCAGGCGTAACCTCTCCACATTGATCCCCAGGCTCCGCGCCCGCTCCTCACCCGTCGTCAGTACGGTGAGACGCCAAGACCAGCCGGACAGGAGCGCCGCACCCATTACCAATAAACAACCACTTACGACGACGCTCATCCACGACGAACGTTGCAGGTTCCCGAAGGTCCACCCGGAAATGATCTGCGCGATCTCCGGGGAGGCACGGTATTGCAGGTACTGCTGCAACGCCTGAAAGAAGAAATTCATGATGATCCCCGAAAGGATCAGCGTACTCGTGGACATCCCCTTCAGGCGCCCCAAATAGAAAATGAGGAGGGAGACGGCAAGCGCGAATACGAGTGCGAGCAGTGCCGTCCCGATCCAGAGGTACCCCGCCACGGAAAGCCCCAACGTAATGGCTATGGCCGCTCCAAAACTGGCGCTTGCCGTAATGCCGAGAGTATAGGGGCTCGCCAGAGCGTTGTTGGTAATGGTCTGGATTTGCAGACCGGCAAGGCTGAGCGAGCCTCCCACAAAAACACAGGTCAGCGTCATGGGCAAGCGGATGGACCACAAGATGGCCGTATTCGCCGTATCACCGTCCGGCCCGCCAAGCAGGGCATCGACGACTTCACCGGGACCGATGCCGGAAGACCCCATGCCGAGATCAACGACGATGAGGCCTAGCGTCAGGATGGCGAGCACCATACCAGTCAACAGACGCCTTCCGTTCAGCTGCCTGTACATATGTGCATTGCCGGAAGGCATACCTTCACCCTTCATGCTAACGTGCACATTTGATCATAAAGGTTCCGTCGAACTTCAGTTCAGGGAGATACTTGGCATAGAACGCGCGCATATCGCCCATCGGATCCGCTTCTTGGAAGGTGTTGGGATAGAGGATCTTGGCGAGGTACAGTGTCAACGTATAGTCGATCATGTTCCGGAGGCTGCCGTGATCCACGGCATATATCTCTCCAGACTTGACCGCAGCGAGATTCTTCCAAGCCGGACGCGCGGCAAAGCCCTTCAGCCGCTTCTGCGCAGTGGCCTCGTCGATGGTCAGCCCCATGCTCATCTGGTCACCCTCGGCGTTGTTTCGCCAAATACCGCCGCCGATGACGATAAGCTGGGGATTGGATGCAAGTACGAATTCCGTATCCAGCGGCGCATAGGGCTGGGTGGCATTCTCAGCCAGATTGTCGGCTCCAAGGTTTTTCAGGATCGCGCCCCAGAGTACATCCTTATTATAGCTGTTCCCATACTCTCCAATGCCCTTGTTCCCCAATTCCATGTAAACCGTCTTGTGCTTGGCGGAATCAGGGAGCGCGGCAACCTTCCTATACACGTCTTCAAGCGCGGAGGCGTAGACATCGCATTGTTCCTTGGCCACAGCTTCCCTGTCGAGAAGCTGGCCGAGGATCATCGTACTCTTCGTGTGGTTCTCCACCTTCATGGCATGGTAATCAAGGACTACAACCTTGATGCCGGCCTTCTCAAATATGTCGACTTTCTGGTTG
>ERZ834798.1782-NODE-1782-length-17468-cov-42.134612_pt1 | contig 17468 bp, 20 predicted proteins | sample MGYA00519689_ERZ834798 | MGnify/ENA primary metagenome ERZ834798 (study PRJEB31850, sample SAMEA3708761) | human gut metagenome | biome: human gut; feature: human-associated habitat; material: faeces | place: China | collected 2014 ...
TTCTAAGAGACTTCCCAACCGCTTGATTAAGAAGTCTTTTAGAGCATACAACACCGGCAGCGAGCTTATATTTCTTATATTGACGCAGGGCAAAATGATCCGGGTCTTTCTGTTCCAGCGCGTCAAAGAGAAGGTCAACGGCATTTTTGAACGACTCATCATCCTCACGGACTTCCATTGCGTTCAGCATTTCTACCAGTGTGGCAAAATTCTGTTCGTTTGCCGGAGCCTCATAATAGATATATCCGATCAGTGCCGTATAGAGCAGGGTTTCTGCCTTGACCCAGAAATCGTCTCCGGCTTTTCCTTCGCCTTTGGTATTGGCGATTAGGGTAGTGACGATCTTCAGAATATCTTTCTCGGAATGAATGTAGGCGAACGGGTTAAAGTGCATACTTTTCTGGAAATTGATCGTATTGAATACCCGTATTTTATAGGACTCATAGATGATCTTTCCTTTTTCATTACGCACAGGCTTTCCGTCCTTGTCCAGCTTTGGTGTGCCTCGCTGCAACATCTTTCCGCATTCCACAAGGACTGTACCTTTCGGATCGGTGACGACGTAGGAACTGTGCATTTGCATCAGATTGGGCTTGATGAAAAAGCGCGTTTTTCCCGAACCTGATCCTCCGACTACCAGTACATTTTTATTTCTTGCATTGGCCGGATTTTTGGGCCTTCCGTTTAACATCAGTCCTTCACTTTGGGTAAGAATGATATTGTTTTCCGGATTTGGGTCCATAAACGGGGCAATATCGGCTTTATTTCCCCATCTTGCAGAACCATATTCCACATTTTTGCGGTATTTCTTAGCGTCTTTCCCTCTAAGATAGACTGCCAGCCGCATAATGGCTGCACCGCAGAAACCGATCAGCCAGTCCATTGCCGCCCCCGGCCACATACTCTGAAACGCAAGGGCAAAGCCTTCGGACAGTCCTAACAGCTTTTGGGAAGCGTCTGCTCCGGGAGCCAGCCGCACCGCTTCGCCCAGCTTGGCAAATACCAGAAGGAACAGAACATAAGGCAGATGGAGAATGACCTGTTTTTTCAATGTTTCTGCATCAATCTTCATCGTTCCGGTCCTCCGTGTTCTTTGTTCTTTACACGGTCACGGCCAAGCGACTGTGCCAGTTCTTTGAACTTATGAAGCTGTATAAGCAGCGACGGTCTGGTGCTGCGTGTAAGGTCTTTCTTTGTATATTCCTTAAAAGCTGCCGTCAGTGCATCCGCCTGGTTTGCCTTGAAATATACCGTCCATTTTGGGGGATCGGTCCCAAGTTCCTTTTCTATATGGTAGCGTACCTGATGTTTTCTGGCATACCGTTCAAAAGAGCGGATTCGCCCTGAAACTTCAATGGTATTGGCTCCGGGGTCTTTATAAGTCAGCCGCTTCATGCTGTTGCGCCCGACTTTTGGCATTGTGCGTTCCTGTTCCATCTTTTGGAGTACCGCAGCAATAGCCGCACGCAGTACCCGCCCTGACAGTTTTGCTGCCTGTATAGAAACAGAAACCGTTCGTTGTTCGAGTTCTTCCTGCAAGAGCATCCTCCTTTCTGATAAAATCGGTATTTATAATATGGAAATAACTTTTTACCGGCTTTCCCCAAGAACCTGCTGTCGGGAAGCGTGTTCAAAGGCTTTTGCTGCCTGATCGACCTGAATTTTAGCATGTTTCAAAAGCGTCTTGATGATCGTAGCCGGGCGTTCCTGTTCCTCCAGATGATCGACCATCCCTTTGCACTCATCCGGGAGGTATGCCGCCATATCTTTCAACACATCGGAAAAGTTACCCATAAAGCCCCAGCAGCTATCCGACAGCTCCCCGTTTTTATAAAGCTCAAACCCATAACATTCGCCACGCAGATAGGAATCATAAGCGGCGACTTCGCTGCGCATCAGTGCGTCCGCTTTCTGCCGGATGGCGCCGGTCATCTTGTCAGCGTCAAATTCCTTTAGGGCATCTTCTTTGGAAACATAGATCCAGCCGACCTGTCCGCTGTCCCATTCTGCATGAGGAGCCCTGCCTGAGAAACTTTCTGTACTCATGGCAAGACCTGAGTGGTCGTAGAGATAGAGGGGGAGCATCAGATACTTTTCCGAAATTACTTTCTGCATTGCTTCATCGATCGCCCGTTCCTCTGTCTTTGGTCCATGCCGGAAACGGCTGCTTACAATGTTTACCATCCGTTCATAGCGTTTCATGCCGGCTTCATCATGTCCTACGGTATCTAAATACATTTCCCGCAGGAAGTCATCTTTGTCCATATGGTTGTGATGGTCGCCCAGCGCATAGCGGGGATGAAAGCATACCATCGTCCCAAAATGTTCATCTACCTCACGGGGAGAGATCAGAATATCGTCCGGCTGCACCATAAGGGCATAAGGTTCATTTACTGCCATTAACATAATTGGCTCCTTTCTTTCTACAAATCCGGGCCGGAATGGTGCATCATCGGTTTTTCCCGGTGCTCATTGGTTGCAGGCTGCTTGACTGCAATGATCTCGCCGGCAAGCCTTGCAAATTTTTCAGGGTACTTAAACTGCTCCCCATATTTCTCCATCAGATCCGGGGAAAGGTCTGTAAAATTTTCCTCGCCAAGACCAACGATCAGAAAATTCCCGGACACAATATCATAGATGTGGCCGTCATCGTCAAAGAGAGCTCGGTTCAAAGGCAGCCCCATCAGCTTGCCTTCTTCATTGCAGATCAGAGCCACCGGGTCCTCATACGGATAGACCGCCTGAATATCTCCGCCCACTGCCGCCTGCAAGGATTTCAGACCACTTTCGATCTCCGCAGCATAAGGGGACTTGCCCGGCTCTACCATTAACACTTTCATAATTGTATATCCTCCTTCTTTTTCATTGCCGTACCGGGAGTGGTTGGCGTTTTTTCCTGAGTTTTTGCCACAGAGAGCTTCCCCAGGACGGAAGGCTTCTCCTGGTTTTCGGGTGTAAAAATACCGCCCTCCGAAACCTCGGCGGCGGCATGTTCCGTTTTGGCCTGTTCCAGTCCTTCAACCGTATAGCCAGGTAAAAGAGTACCGTGAACCATAAAATGGTGCTCATATTCTTTCGGGATCGGCGGGGAAATTTCCGTGAATAAATGGGAATAGGCTTTCTTTCGCCCGTCCAGGTATTTTATGGCTGCGTTCTTATCTGTATATCGTTTCTGGTTTTGTCCGGCAATCTTTGCTCCATATCCCTGCTTCGGGGAATGAATACGGACTTCCCATGTCACATACCAGGCAATCGGAACACTCTGTTTGGTTTCTCTGTCATATTTCGTATCTTCCCAAATACTGCAGGTCATCTGATAGACCCGGTTGCTGATTTTCTGATCCGCCCTCCAGTTATCGGTGTCTTTCCACTGGTTGCCGGTATGTTCAATCTCCGGTGTACGAAGATATTCCAAAGCCCGGTTGATCGTCTGTGTTGCCGCTGCCTGCTGTTCCCATTGTTTTGCAGCAGCCACCACGATTTCATAGGCTTTCTGCTCCCCGTCGATACTTCCCTGGCGCATGGCTTCCAGGCTATCTATTCCCATTGTGATCAGAGTAGAAATATCCACATTTTCACAAACTACGCTGTGTTCAATTTTAAGCTCTGATCCCGGCGTCAAGTGGTCGCCATACCGGTAGGCATGATAATCTTTATTTTCTTCCAAAATGCTGTTCACCTCCTGCTATATTTCCGGCTCGTGGTTTTTTCTGGAAAACGTCTGTGCCGGTGATTTTTTATCTGCCGGCCTGTTTGCCGCAAGCTGATCCATCACGGAAGGACGGCCGACGCCGAACATGGATAGCTGCCCGTCCGCCGCCTCACGAAGTTCAGAAACAGAGAGGGGAAGCGTTACATCGGCATGGGTCAATAGCTGTTCCCGTTTCAAATCCTGAATGATCTCGTCAAAAACAGCGTTGATTGCACGGCGTTCTTCCCCCACAGGGAAGGCTTTCAATACCTCCATTTCTCCGTCTTTACCGGAAACCAGGGTAAGGGCACAGTCGGCATGGCCTGCCAGATAATCCGATGTGTAGGGCAGTTTGTCCTTGATATAACAGGCAAAGGCTCTGGCTGTCATTTCCACATTGCTGTCCCAATAACCGCCGTCTTTTTCACATTCTTTTCCCATGCGTACCGAATTACGGTAAAAATCAGTTTCCGTCCGTCCAATCTGCGGAGCTTCCTGCGCCTGCATCCCGGAAAGCATACGCTCAAAAATTTCCAGCCGTTCCCGTTCACTTTTGGGAATTACCCGGCCGGTAACATTCTTCTTAAATGCGCTGATCTGTTCCACAGAGCCGGGTTCGCCGGACAAAAATGCTTCCCGCAAGACTGCGTAGGTTTCCATCTGTTCCTCATTGCCATACCGTTTCAGGGAGGCAAGAACCGAGGAATCCAGCCAGCTTGCCGCATTTTTCCGGGTGCGTTCTGTTTGTGCTTCCGTGCGCTTTGCTGCCTGTTCCGGTGTTTCCGGTTTATACTTCATGGTGTCAATGAGTTTTTGGAACGGCGCATAGAGGCGGGGCTGTTCTGACAGCATCCCTTTTGCTCTCATCTTTGTACCAAGATAATCGTCAAGTCCATGCCACCATTCATGTGCCAGGGAACCGGCCCCGTGCATTTTTGTAAGATTGATGACTGTACGCAAAGGTTCATAATGAGCTGCAGCATTGCCGCTGCCTCTTGCACCAAAAGCGATAGCAAGTGTTCCCTGATAAGCAATATCTTTATCGCTGATCTTAAGGGCTGACGCCAGATCCTTTAGTGCTTCAAATCCCATGTTAAGGGAGGTCTGCCGGTCGTTCTGGTTCATCCAGTTTCCAAACTCACCGCCGCGGAACCCAAAGGTATCAAGATAATGCTGTCCGGTGATCTCCACGCCATTCCGATAATCCGGTCCGGTACGTTTGACATGGGCAAGCTGTGGAGGGACAAAACGGATCTTTCCGTTTTTGTTCCTGCCTTTGGCAAGTTCCTGCACCCATTTCAGGGCAGCTTCTTTGGTCCCAAAATTGGTCCGCAGGATCGAATAGCCTTTTGTCACATAGTAGGTACCGGGTTTCCAGTCCCCATTTTTAGAATAGGTCTGTTTCCCGTCGTTGAAGTGGATCGCATAACCTTTCGGTATTTTCTGCTCTTTGGAAACACAAAACTGTTCCTTTTTTGCTTCCTGAGTAAAGTTGCGCTCAAAATATTCAGCTGAGCGGATCAGCATGGTATTGGACAATTTGTTTGTGATCACGGGATTGTCCTGTCCCTTTTTCGTTGCCCGGTAATGGATTCCGCTTCCCCAGCCCTGTACCTTTTCTAAATATCCATTGTCAACGAAAAAGCGGTCATAGGCTCTCACAGCATCCTCCACAGTACGGACATCTGAAAGCACTGTCTGCAATTCCCGGACTGTTTTTATATATTCCTTTTGTCTCGCGGTCCGTTTTTCCGGGGTGTCATCCGTGCGGTAATACTGAGGGGAAGCGTTTAAGCCGTCTCTTGCTTTTTTAATAAAATAGACCACGCCAAGAGGAATCCCTTCCTCCAGCATGGCTGCATAGTCCGGCTTTTTCCAAACATTATCCTTTTTCACAAATTTTTCGGCTTCGCGCTCATTCATGGCTTCCAGATCATCTGCATACAGCCCGCGGTCTTTCCACAGGTCTTTTTTCGCACCGCCGATCTTTTCGCCGAAATCTTCATGCACTCCTGCCAATCTTCATCACCTCCAGTCAGTGTAAAATTCTTATCGCTCCGGGGCAGGGCGGCGTTCTTCGTTTTTGTGAAGTTGTGGGAGGTTTCCTGTGAGCCGGTCAGTTTCCCTGCGGATCAGTTTGTCCAGAGCGCCTAAATCCTCCGGTGCAATGGCAAACTCCCGGTAATTTTCATACCACAGGCCCGTAGAGATTGCCGCGATGGGCGCAATTTTCTCCGAACCGGATGGAAGAAGGCGATACACAGGGGCTTCGTCATAAAGAAGCATCTGCTTTGCCGTTCCCTGTGGTATGCGGTACTTATCCATATCCGGGTTCTGGGCTGCCTCCATATATTGCATATTCAGGCGTTCTTCTAAATCCTGGGGCATATAACGAAATGCCTGATCCATCCACTGTCTGAACATCGTGGAATAGTGGTACTGCCATTCCGTAACTTGATTCGGGGCATAAGAAAATCCCCAACTTTTCAGAGCATCTTTTTCGTAAAGCTCCATTTCAGTCCATTCTTTCAGGCTGACCGTAGCCGCTGAACCATCTTTGCGTTCAATATTGACGCCGCAGGGATAGAGGATATTTCTTTTTATATCCTGCCGCAGCGTGTCTAAATCCATCATCAGGACATCTCCGTACAAGTGACCGCCCTCGCTCCGATCCGTATGAAACAGGAAAGCCCTCGCTCCGATGAACTCCGTTGTTAAGATCATTTGATGAAGATCCGCCGTAGAACAATAAGCAAATAAGGCGTCGGAAAGCCACATGTGATTTTTCCCCATGATGGCAATGGAATCAGCCCCGGTATTTGTTGCCAGAGAACGCATATTGAATTCGCATTCTCTAAGAAAATCTCCGGCAAAAATATGGAGTTCATACGCAAAGACGGATAAGTCTGTATCGCGGATCAAATGAATCTGCGGTAGTGGTTCCTGATTCAATCAAATTCCTCCTTTCATGTGAAGCAGCTCTTTGACCTGCTCATTTTCCGCAAACGGCTGGCTATCTGTCCCCGCCATTTAATCAATCCCTCCCATCTGCCGGTAGCTGCCCGCCGGCAATCTTGCCGACAATCTCCGGACCGGTTTCATAAATCTGCATGAGGCGTTTTGCTGTGCCGCAAGGCTGTGCAGCTCCGCTGGTCCAAAGACGCACTGTGGATGGGGCAACATTCATCAAAAGCGCAAAGCCCTTTTCGTTCATGTCCAGCTTTTTCATCAGCGATTTAACCATATCGGGGCCGTAGTCTGGACACCGGGAAGCCTCGGCAATCATCTGCAAAGCGGTATTTTCAATTTTTTTCATTTTCAAATCCTCCTGTTATTTGTTTCCAGCCTTATGCCGGGGCAAAGCTGATCTGGTTGTGTTTCATCCTTTTGGCAAAGTCCGGCATCGAATAATTTACCCCGTCAATTTCTGCATGGGTGTCATCCAGACGATGACAAACAGCAAAGTGCCTGTCCCCGTTTCCATAGAACAGGCAGAGTAAACCATTGTCGGGAATGGAAAACAGCGCTTTTCCGGCGCTGTCTGTAAAGCAGATATGTTGAGATCCATTCATGTTGAAATCCTCCCTAAATTGAAACAGCCGCCTCTTTTGGGCGGCGTTGGTGCTGGCTGGTTTGCAGTTGTTCCCGAACCAGCAGCAATTTCTCATTGTAATCTTTTCCCATCCGGGGAGGGTTGACACTTACCCGGATATGACGGAAACGTTTATCCTCGTGAAGCATGGTCTTGATTTTCCGGGCATTGACAAATCCGGCAAGGTCGTGGTCCATATAAAGGGTAACACGCCGTATCTCCGGGTGGCGTTCCAGGAAAGAAGTCAGCGCCACATGGGAAGTACCGCCCAAAGACAAGCGATAACCATTCCATTTCCATCCCTCCAGCTCTTGAAGTGTCGCATGGGAAAGCGCATCAATAGGAGCTTCAAAGACTGCCACATGCCGGCTGCCCGGACTTTGCGGGGGATAACAAAAGTTATATCCTTTGTCGCTGCCATAGACATCCTTTTTGAGATTGCCGCTGATACTGCGCATACAGGCAAACTTCGCTTTCCCGGAATCATCTTTCCCAACAAACACACAAACCGGTTCTCCATGATACCGGGCTTCGTAAAAAATCCCGGCTTGTAAACACTGGCGAATGACTTCTGAGCTGATCCCCCGTTTCTGCAAATAGAAGACCGCAGCGGTCGCGCAACGTCTGGCCCAGGGGAGAGCGAATGTTTTCTTTTCCGGCTCTTTTGATACCTGTATTTCTGCCGTACTTCGGTAAGCCGGTTCCTGTGGGATTTCGCCACCTACCAGAGCATGAACCGCATCCACAAGACCATATCCCCGAATCTGGATCAGGTAGTCCAGCGCATTGATACTCCGTCCGCGGCTGTTCCAGTACCAGTACCTTTTCCCGGTCACATATACCAGACTGTCATGCTCCTTATGCCGGAAATTAGGTCCATCCTGTTTCAGCACGCCGGGTTCATGGAATTGCAGGTAAGTAAACAAGTCAGCTTCCCGCGCTGCCTGAATCTGTTCTTTGGTTACGCCGGGCATAGTACCGGCACAGTGTTTCTTTTCATTGTGCTTTGCCTCCTTCCTGTGATGAAATGAAAAAAGACACCCAAAGGTGCCTAACAGCCGTACAGGTCGTGATTGACCTCGGCACGGTAATAGCTGTCCATTGTAGCCGGGGCATTATACAGCGCCGCCAGCAGATACGCTTTGATGTTTCCGACCTTCGTTGTGTTCTTGTCGATACAGTCAAAGACATACTCTAAGTGGCCGGAATTGATCTTCAGGAACCGGCTCTTGACGATTTCCCTCGGAAAATCATCTCCGGCAATGCGAATGTAAGGGCGTTTCGACAAAATCACTTCAAGCATAAGTTCAAGGGCTTCATCCAAACGTTCCCTGCCATACCGTAAGACCAGTAAGTCATATTCAATATTTTCTTTGATGATTTCACGATAGGCTTCTATCAGCTCTATCCGATCCATCCCATCCGTGCGGTTTGCCGCTTCCGGCTCTGCCGGATAGATTGATGGATAAGTTATTGATTTATCTTTTTTTGATTTTTTTGTTTTTAATGGATTAGTATTTAATTGTGCCGGATTTTCCTGTTCAGGTTCCGCCTGTTTAGGTTTTGCCTGTTCTGGTTTTACCTGTCTTGGATTTTCCCGTTTAGGTGAAAGCCCTGTGTTTTCGGTACTTACAGGCTGCTCATGGATCGTATATTCAATGTCTCCCAACTGCCCGTTATCATAGCGGAGGCGCTGTCTGGTGAGATAACCATGCCGCTCCAGTTCCTTCAGGGCAGTAGTGATAGAATCCACACCATCCTTGCAGATATGGGCGAGTCCCTTTGTGGTATAATCCCAATCTTCCGGCAGCGACAACATAAGTGATAAAAGCCCCTTTGCCTTTAAGGACAACTCCGTATTGCGCAGATGGTGATTGCTCATTATCGTAAAGTCCTTTGTTTTCTCTACACGGAATACTGCCATTGTACCGCCTCCTTTCTTCGACTATTCCGTTACAAGGCATGATCCCTGCGGTCATAATGGAGATGACCGTCAGAGACCTTCGCATGGTTTTTCAGTTTCACTTCGCCCCGTTCCTGGCTCTCTAAAAATTTCTGATAGCCGGCATCTGTAAGGAACAAGCGCATCTTATCGCCTTTGTCGCCAACAGGGGAATCGTAAGACAATACATCAAAGACGATCATGTGCTTTACTTCTGGATCAAAGCGTTCAAGTGCCATGATGTCATGCCCCTTCAATTTTTCTGCCCCTGATTGTTGTCTGGCCTCGGCGATCTTTTCTCCAATCGTCCGGGCTGGATAGGGCAGACGGTAATTCTTCTGAATATCTTTTACCAAGTCCATGCACTCTGCATTTGACAGAACACGAAGTTTTGCCATAAGACCTTCTGCCGCCTCCCGCTGTTCGGAATTATTTGAATACCGCACGGTCATATAAAGTTCATTCAGGATCTTTGTCTGATAATCGCCCTCCACTTGAAAGAGCAGCTTTTTTTCCATTTCGTTTAATTCCATGTGGATCTCCTTTCTCTCGAAAATGAGTATGAAAAAAGGGCGTCCACCTATAAAAGTGAAACGCCCACGGCAACCAGCGGTCAGACATAAAGCCGGACCGCTGGCACTATTAAATTTTGTCGTTAATAAAACAGCCTCCTTTTTTCTTTATAGTTTTCGTCAATTTTCAACTTGGAAAAGGAATTGAATAAAAGACGACAAACGCTCAAACCCCTTGAAAATAAAGGCTTTTTCTGTTTGTCGTTATTATACCGTAACGGCATTCACATGCTACTATGATGTTAAATATTACTAATGATGTTTATAATGTATCTAAAAGATTAGGTCATGAAAACATTGAAATTACAGATACGTACTTGCATGTTAATGCAAAAATACAAAGGAATATGGCTGAACAGCTAGAAAAAGCAATACATAATGAAAAAAACAATAACTTTGATACATTTATAGCTGATCTAAAAAAAAACTTACTGAAGCATATTACAAATGATACATATGATGATGAACAACTTGATGTATTAAAAGGAATATATACCTTAATTTCTTAAATTTATTTATAAGCAAAAAAGAGCCAACTTGGCTCTTTTAAAGTTTAATTATTAAAATTAGATGTCATAGTTTTATTTTCCCACTACGCACAGGGTTCTCCTACTATTTCTTGTTCTAATTTAACATTATTTTTTAACATATAAGCAATAACTTCATCATTTTTCATAGATTTTAAGTTCTTTTTATCATTTTTAGTTAATTTCTTTGTATATTCATCATATTTTTTTAACGTATCTACATCCATTTGATACTTTTGAAAAGGAATATGTGTTTTATTACATAAATCGTTATATACACGAAATCCACCTACATCAATATCTCCAAAATGAAGATAGTTCACTTTATCGCCTAAGAAGTCATAAAGTTTTATTAAAAATTGCTGAATGGCATGATTATGAAAACCATTGGTATAAATATAAAAATTATCATTTAAAGATAAATCATGAAAAGAAGTTAAATTTTCAATTGTCATTACTTGTTTTGCATTAATATTTTGAATTGTTAAATCTTTAATACATAAACTAGGTAAGACAAAGTAGTGATTCATTTGTTTTAAATCAATCATTTGATTATTGATCTTCAAAATACCATTTCCTCTTATATAAACATAAGCTGGATTTTTTCTAATATAAAATATTTCAAATACCTCATCTTCATCTTCTAAAGAATCATCATAAAAATCATGTACAATATGTAATATTCTTTTTTTATACTTCATTAATTTCTTAGTATCGTTTAATATTTTCTCAGAAAATTTTCTAAATGAAATTTCTTCATCTTGATTATACATTCCATTAAGTATTTTTATAATAGTATCTAAATCTTCTAAATCATAACCTTTTAAATAAGGATAAATACTTTGTTCATGAATGATTTTCTTTTTCATTTCATCAATAAACTCTTTCACAAATCCTTCTGCATTATAACCATCAAGCTGATGTAGATAATTCATTATTTTTTCTTTAACTGGTACTCTTTTAAGTTCCTGGTATATTTTTTCAATACTACTTTCTTCTTGATTTAAAATTATTTCTCTATTTCCTTGGATACTTTCTTTAGAAAAAGTAATGATACCTTCTTCTTCTAATTGAAAAGAGATTTTTTCTAGTTCTTCAATTACTTCATAAGAGAAACTTTTTCCGTAATCAGGAAATCTTTCATGTAATATAATAGATATTTTCCTTGGTCTATCATTTTTACCTTTATAATAACTGCTTTTTTCATAACGATTAATAAACTCTGTTAAGATCAATTTACGGTAATCACTCATCTTAAATACCTCCTTTATACCCTTAAGTATAAAGAGTTATAAATATAATTTCATTCTCGCTAATAAATTAAACACCTATATTTAGGCTTTTATGTGCAGACTTTTAAAATAAAACTTATTAAATCATGGTATAATTAGTTATTAAATATTCTAATGAAGCGTATGATGAAAAACAACTTAATTCATTAAAAGGAAAAATACATCTATATTTTATAATAAATACAATAAAGAGCCAAATTGGCTCTTTATTTCAGTTATTAGCTTTTAATATCAAATTTTCTATTTCTTCACTGCATAATGTTAAAATTCCAATTTGATTATATAAAATCCCACTTATCTTTTCTGGACATTCCTTGTCTAAATAAACCATTTGTAAGGTTTTAGCAACCGATTCTAGTTGTTTTTTTTAATGTCTCATTGATAAAGTTCATATCTCTATCTCCTCTCAAATTCATGGTAACATGAGTTAACATAAAACTATGAAAATGGAACAAATTGGTCTTTAGAAAATTAATATTTTACTCTAGCAGCAGAACTATCAATGATTTTTCTAATTTCCTATAATTAAGTTTTTATTAAAAGCTAATTTTGCTTCTCAATTTTTTAACTATTAGCTTGACTTTTTCCCCAATCAACAACATTTTTTACTACAACTTTCTCAATAGCCCTTATGTACTTCTCCATAAAATTCCAATCAGGAATATACCCTTTTGGATGATATTTACATTCGTTGTCAATAATAGGATTATTATTTGAATCTGTTTGAATAGGTAGAGAGTATTCACTATTTTCAATAACACTTAATTTAAAAGATTGCGTTCCCCATGAAAAATGGCTGAATGCTTTAGATATTCCATTTTGTTGATACATGGCTATTTTATCATTACACTTAAATTTTGGAACTAATACCTTAATTTTATCTCCTGTAAAATACGGAACAGTTTGCCAAAATACAGTAGCTGTATCTTGACCAAATGAAAATGTATTTGCTGGATTTAAATACTGTTCATCTTCATTTATATAACCTCTAATACCATTATTAAGAGAACTTCTTACAACATATGGATGACCCTTGTTATCAGTTATAGATATTGAATTAGCATTAAATCTTTTAGTAGGTGTTACTACATCAAATAAATCACCAATTCTAAACTTTCTTATATATTTACAATAATCTTCTGGCTTTGTCGATACTTCCCCCTCATTTAATTTTAAGGTAAGTATATGTTTATCTTCTTCAGTAAGTACATAATCATTTAATCCAGTATCAATTAGATATTTATCAAGTTTATCTATACGTTCACTTTCTATTTTCTGTATACATTCATGCATATAATCCCAATCTGGTATATATCCTTTTTTATGATAGAAATGAGTATTATCAATAACTGGTAATCCTTCGTTGCATTTTATTGGCAATGTAAGAATATCATTTTTAATTCTATTCCACCCAGCTTTATAATTCCAATCATGATTATCAGCTATTGCTTTGTGTAAACATGTTGCTAAATATAAGCCTATTTGAGAACTTCTTATATCATAGTTTCTTACTTTTATCGCATATGCATCCTGTAAAACAGCAAATTTTTCTGGTTGATAAAATACAGCTCCAGAATTTGCACCATTTGCTGAAACACTAATAACATTTTGTAAAATTGTCGGACAATCTTTTTCTCTTGCATATCGTGCCAAACCTTGATTTTCAATTCCAGCAGTTAATAAAGGTATCCTATAATCATTAGTAGATTGAGTAGGAAAATCGTTAGCCTTTCCTTTTATTTTCATTGTTTTTATTTTTTCAAAAACACTGCTAATTACAAATTGTTTATTCATAGTCATTATATCCTCTCATAAGATTTGACATCTTCCAAGATAAATAATTTGCAACTGTCTTTTTAAAATCGTCTTCTGTGGGTATCGTGTCAATAACTTGATGTTGTGTGAAAAGCCAATCATTCCCATCTAATGTAATTGTATCTTTTACAATTTTTCCATTTTCTTCAGTATAATAATTAGTTTTTGGTTTTTTTCTTAAAACGTGAGCTATTACTTCATCATATCTTTCTATTGCGTGATCTGTATTTTTTAGATTTACTTCTTGAGTAGATTTTTTCTTATTTTGTCTTGAATAGCCATCTTCACTAAAATCAATAAATGTAACAATATCATCTTCTTCATGAGGTCTGTTAACTCTAAACACAAAAATATATACTGAAACAGATGCCTTTCCACCAAATAAACCTGAAGGCATTTTTATACTTGCTTCTAAAGTATTATTTTCTAATATTCTCTTTGTGTATGGTAAACCTTGTCCATTACCTGCACTATCTTGAATTAAGATACATCCATACCCCGTGGTCATTTGATTAAAAGCTTCTTCAACAAAATTAAAACCCTTTCCTTCCGCTGAATAAGGTGGGTTCAACAAGAAAACATTGGCTGGAAAATCTTTATCAAGTACATATGTATGGCTATCTCCATTTAAAACATTAGATGAACCATCCCCCATTAAAATCATATTTAAAACAGCAAGGATAAAAATATTACCTAATATTTCAATTCCTAATAGCTGATTTTCTTTTATATTTTTGATCTTTTTTTCTAATTCTTCTTTGTCAGTTATTTTTTCATTTGCATCCTTAATCATAATATCTAATGCACTAACTAAAAAACCGGCACTCCCCATTGCTTTATCCCAAACAAATGAATTCATATCTGTACGAGCAAGTCTTGCCATTAGATTAGTAACATATCTAGGCGTTAGAACAACATCATTTGATGAATCATTTTCTATACTTACCCAATCATTTAGTGAATTTAAAATTTTACCTGTAAAATCTAAATGTAAATTGCTTTCTAAACAAGGAATAATATCTGATTTCACTTGTTTAAACAAAGTTTTTAATAAGCTTTCACCATTATTAGGCTTCCAAAGAATTTTCTTTTTGAATACACCTTCCAACAATCCTTTTATCATTAAAATTTTTTCTCTTGAACAATTTTTAGCTTCTAAAAAAACTTCTATATTTTGTAATATAATAGTACCATCATTTCGTATTTCATTATCATTAGAACGAAGTTCAAGATAATCAAGTGGTGCAACACCACTTGTCTTTAATCCAGCCATTATCAATCCACAAAACAAATAAAGTTTTTCATTAGTAGTCAAAGCAGTTTTTAACTGTACATCATCATATAATCTTTGATGAATTGATTTTATTCTTTCTTCTAATGTGGATTCTGTTTTTCTTGTTAATAACTCAATTTCTTCATCTGTTAAATTTAATTCATCAAGAATAGCAAATAGTTTATTGATATTTTCTAATTTAAAAAGTGACCAATCATCAGCAGTAATTTTTTCAATAAGTTTTGGCACTTTGTTATTCTTTTTTGAAACATAATACGCTTTACATTCTGGATCAATAACTTTCCCTTCATTATCTAATTTAGTTCCATTTATACCGATTATAATAACTTCATTATATGTACCTTCATCTAATATAGCATTACCATAATGAAGTGCACCATTTACCGCATAGTTCTGTATCGCTGTGTAATTAGGCTGACCTTTTTTATGAGAAGGAATACCATCCTTATTTAGTTTTCCATCAGTACTCCAAAATGTAATGGTTTGTAATTCTTTATTGCCCCCCCCACAAATTTTTCAAGTCTATTCTTACTTCCTTTTGCTTCAATCATTACTGGAATATCTCTCCTTAGATTATTTTCCAATAATATTTGTATGTCAGGATAATTATTTCCTGAACCACCAGATTTACTTTCAGCATTTTTTAAAGCTGAACCTATAGTATCATTTATTTTTTCAGTTTTTCCATAATGTCGGACATTTAATTCATCTAACATTATCTTGTAATGTTCTTCTACCTTTTCTTCTATACTTGCCATGTATTGCTTTTCCTTTCTAACATTTTATAATTACAATCAATTGCCTTTTTCAATCATAGAATCATAAGTTTTTATTATTTCATCAAATAAATTATCTTGCTTAATCATTGCTGTTATAACTTCAGTAATATCATGATTTTCAAGAGCAATACCAAACTGTTTTGAAAGTTCATTTCTTTTTGTTTTTAATTGCTTTAATTTTTCGAGTTCTTTATTCAAGAATAAATCTCCTTTCGTATTATAGCTAGTACAAAAATCTCTTTTTTAATTGCTTTAACAGCTCATCCCATCCATAGTAGTTATTATCTTTAAATTTAATGTTTATATTATGATACTTATTCATCATTACTATTGAAAAAGCCATCATATCGGCTTCTACTGGTGAAATATTTGTACCTTTCGATTTCTTTGATTGACAATAACAATATTCCCATGAATTAACTGCTGTAGAATCTTCACTCAATGGTTTTGAATGTATTTTATTATGTACCTGTATTATTTGATAAGCATGTCTTATAGTTTAATAACATTTTACTAGCATATTTACTTCATTATTGAAAAGCTCAATATTGATATATATTACATATTCTTTAGGAATAAATTTAATATTTTTAATATCGTAGCCAATATCTCTGTAATCATATGAAATAATATTACCCTCATTATCATACATTCTAACATTCTCATGTAGTTCTACATAATATATTTCAGGAAGCTTTAAATTTAGCTCTCTACAGCCGTTTTTTATAGCTAGGTTACATTCTTCCATATAAGAAACAAGCTCTCTCATTTCCAATAAAACCACCTCTTGTACAATTATTGAATATCTTCGAGTATAATCTGTAATTTAGATACAACTGTATCTAGTTTCTTTCTATTCTTTGCATTGATTCCATTATCTTTATCATTCAGCTCTTTTATAAGCAAGTCAAAAGCTTCATTTAACTTCTCTTTGCTTTCATCTTTTACTTTCATTATTTTTTACCTTCTTCTTGATCCATGGCATTTGAAAGCAATCTTTCTACTGCTTTTGTTTTGGTTTGACCCTTTTCTTCAGCATAGTTAGTTAATCGTTCATAGATGCTTCTTTCTATCTTTATATTTAAAACAACATAATCTTTTTTTTGTTTTGGCATATTTTCTCACCTTTCTTTCATATAACAGTATATCAAATTTTATTAATAAATGCTACACAAAGCTACACTAATATATACTATAGTATCTGAACTGCCAATATAAATTATGATAAAAAAGATAAATAAAAGCTACATTTAGCTATACTTTTCTATACTTTTATGATATAATATAAGAGAAGAAAGGAAAGATATATGAGATTAAAAGAAAATAAATTCAATTTTACCAAACAATTGATTGAAGAAAAATTAAATCAAGTTTCAAATGAATGGAATGAAGCATGTAAAAACAGTAGAGGTGAAAATATCAAACATAAATTGAAATGTAAGTATTTCGATTTAGCTGATGTCAATACTAAACTGGCATCAATGAGATTAAGACATTTTTAACAAGGTAATGCTTGATTATTCCCTACTATCTAAAAAAACATATTTAACTCTATTCAAATTTTCGACTTTCTGAAACAAATCACAAATTATGTTACAAAATTACTTTTATTTACATTTATCAGATGTTATAATGTGAATTGATTAAAAAACAAACAAAAAAATCTTGTTCTTTAGGAAAGAACAAGATCAAGTGTAGTCATTTATAGGTTTGACTTACAACATATGAATATTTTTCTAGTTTTGATGCTTAATTTTTATTCAATAAGAATTGTAGCAAATAAAACATGAGAAATCAAACATTTATATAGTTTGTCTAACATTAATGGCTATCATTGGAAATAAGATGTGTTAATGTTAGACTTTTTATTTATAGAAGTAATCAAATTGCTCACTTCGTTTTAAAAAAATGGAGCGGGTGATGGGAATCGAACCCACGTAGTCAGCTTGGAAGGCTGAAGTTCT
>ERZ834798.1789-NODE-1789-length-17438-cov-7.978140_pt1 | contig 17438 bp, 15 predicted proteins | sample MGYA00519689_ERZ834798 | MGnify/ENA primary metagenome ERZ834798 (study PRJEB31850, sample SAMEA3708761) | human gut metagenome | biome: human gut; feature: human-associated habitat; material: faeces | place: China | collected 2014 ...
ACTGTATCGTACGGAATTTTCAGTTCAGAAAATTCCTACCTGTGAACAGTTACCCACCGGCATCTATTCCCCCGGATGTTCCACCTTCCAGATCTCCGTCTCCAGATAGTTCCAGATCTCTTCTCTGCCCTGTTTTGTCTCGGCGGAGAACGGAATCATCATCACTTCGGTGCCGACTCCCAGACCTGTTCTGAGAATCTTTAACTGTTTCTGGAGCTGGCTGCGCTTGATCTTGTCAGCCTTGGTCGCAATCAGGATCGGCTGGAAGCCCTGGGAAACGATCCAGTCGTACATGAGTTTGTCGTTTGAAGACGGCTCATGACGGATATCAATCAGCAGGAAGACGCAGCGAAGCATCTGCGATTTGTGCAGATAATTCTCAATCATCTTGCCCCACTTTGCCTTGACCTCAACGCTCGCGCGCGCGTAGCCGTAGCCTGGCAGATCGACGTAGTAAAACGCGTCGTTGATATGGTAAAAATTGATCGTCTGGGTTTTTCCCGGCTGAGCCGACGTTCTGGCATAGGCCTTCCGGTTCATCAGCGCGTTAATCAGGGACGATTTCCCTACGTTGGACTTCCCGGCAAAGGCAAACTCCGGCTGCGTATTGGCCGGAAGCTTGCTGGTGATGCCGCAGACAGTCTCCAAATCTACTTTTTTTATAATCATTTTCGTTTCCTTTTCTCTCTTACTCTGAGAAGAGCATCCATTTTTCCTGTCTTATTTTTTCTCAGCGGTTCCAAGCAGAGCTTCCCTTAAGACCTCCTCCATGGACGTCACAAAGACAATTTCCATGCCCTTTGTGATTTCTCTGGACAGCTCCTCCACGTCCGGCCTGTTTTTCGCCGGCACTAAAACCTTCTCTATGTGAGCCATTCTGGCCGCCAAAAGCTTCTCCTTCAGGCCTCCGATGGGAAGAACCCGTCCCCGCAGCGTCACCTCTCCTGTCATGGCCGTCTTAGCTGAAACCAGACGATTTGTCACAGCTGACATCATGGCAGCTGCCATGGTAATTCCGGCGGAAGGTCCATCCTTTGGCACAGCCCCCTCCGGGATATGAATGTGGATATCATGCTTCTCAAAATAGCTGTTTTTCACGCCATATTGATCTGCCGCAGAGCGGACATAGCTTAAAGCCGTCTGGGCTGACTCCTTCATCACATCTCCCATCTGTCCTGTCAGCTGGAGGACTCCCTTTCCAGGCATGACGTTTACCTCGATCTCCAGAGTATCGCCGCCTACGCTGGTCCATGCCAGACCTCTTACAATACCTACTTCATCTTCTTCATTGGCATCTTCAAAAGAGACTCTCTCTTTTCCAAGATATTTTTCCACATTCTGACCTGTAACTTTTACGCATTTTGCTTCAGATTCATATACTTCCCTTGCAGCTTTTCTTGCAATTTCAGACAGTCTGCGCTCTAAATTTCGCACTCCTGCTTCTCTTGTATAACCGGAAATGATCTTTTGCAGTGCACGGTCACTGACCGTCAGTTGTTCCGGCTTCAAACCATTTTTCTCTCTTACCTTCGGCAATAAATGATCTTTTGCAATATGCAGCTTTTCATTTTCCGTATAACTGGAAATCTCGATGACTTCCATACGATCCATCAGAGGACGAGGAATGGATTGAGGATCATTTGCTGTCGCAATAAACAGTACCTCCGAAAGATCCAGTGGAAGATCTACATAATGATCGGCAAATTTACTGTTCTGCTCAGAGTCAAGAACCTCTAACAGAGCAGATGCCGTATCTCCCTTGTAATCACTGCTTACCTTATCAATCTCATCCAGAAGCATCAGCGGATTTTTTACACCTGCCTGAATCAGCCCGTTGGCGATCCGCCCCGGCATGGCTCCGATATAGGTTCTCCGATGACCACGGATCTCTGCCTCATCCCGGATGCCTCCAAGGCTGATTCTTACATATTCCCGGTGCAGTGCCCTTGCGATACTCTGACCGATACTGGTTTTACCGGTACCCGGAGCACCCACAAACAGCAAAATAGAACCGGACTGTTTTTTATTCAGTGCCATCACAGCAAGCTGTTGAATGATACGTTCTTTCACTTTCTTCAGACCGTAATGATCTTCATCCAGTACCTGTCTTGCAAATGCAATATCTTTATGTTCTTTGCAAGTTTTATCCCATGGCATTTCAAGCATTGTTTCGATATAGGTCCGGATAACGCCTGTTTCCGCCGGGGAATTCATAGAATTGCGGAATCTTTTGATTTCTTTGTTCAGCTTTTCTTTTACTTCTTTCGAAGCTTTCAATGCATCTGCCGCCTGCTGGAATTCATCCGCATCCGACATGGTATTGTCATCACCAAGTTCCTCACGAATTACTTTCAGTTCTTCCCGTAGGATGTATTCCCTCTGGTTCTTGTCCACACGTTCTTTCACCTTACTTTGGATCTCTTCTTTTACTTTCTGTGCCTGGATCTCATTCACGATCTTATATACCAGAAGTTCATACCGTCTCATAACGTTCGTCTCTTCCAGCAGTTCCTGCGCATCTTCGAATGAAAACGGCATATTTGCAGCAATCACATCTGTCAGGTATTTCAGATCATGAATGGATTCCACCTGCATGCCAAGTTCTTTTGAAAGCTTTGGATTCTTTAACAGATATTCTTTGAAGACATCCTGTAATCCACGGATCATTGCTTCTCGGTTCATTGGATCGTCTTCTTCCCGCTCTCCGGATACTACTTCATCATCCGGCAGTTCTACTACCGTTGCCTGGAGATATGGTGTCTCACTATCCATTCTTACAAGACTTGCTCTTACTTCTCCGGATACAAGTACACGGCTCATTTTTTTTGGTAATTTTACTACCTGCCTTATGGTAACAACACAGCCAACCAGATAGACATCTTCTGCTCCCGGCTCTTCTATTTCCAGATCCTTCTGAGCGCTGACGAATAACTTCTGGCCGTTTTTTACCGCCTCTTCAATCGCCTGCAGTGATTTTTCCCTGCTTACATCAAAATGTCTGACCTCTTCCGGCAGTATCGTAAGTCCTCTTAAGGCAACCATAGGCAGACTATAGGTTTCTCCTGTCATATATTCACACTCCTGTTCATCGGTTGGATTATTTTGGTACAAAATCAGCGGGTACAATATTTCTTCGCACCCGCCGTCTTTCTTTTCATTTATTATGCACTTTCTGAGTCAGGTTCTGCATGTTCACATACAGGCTCTCCTGTTCCTTTTACAACATCTTCTGTGATGTGGCATGATTTTAATGTCTCATCCGATGGTGCTTTATACATGATATCCATCATGATACTTTCCATAATCGCTCTCAGTCCTCTTGCTCCCGTCTTTCTCTTCAGGGAAGTCTCTGCGATTGCTTCCAGTGCTTTATCATCAAATGTAAGCTCTACATCGTCCAGTTCCAACAGCTTCTGATACTGTTTAGTCAATGCATTCTTCGGCTCTGTAAGAATCCTCATTAATGCATCTTTATCCAGCATTTCCAATGCTACTGTTACCGGTACACGGCCTACGATTTCCGGAATCAGACCAAATTTCACAAGATCCTGAGGAAGTGCCTCCTGAAGCAGCACATCCATATCGTATTCATGCTTTGTTGCAATCTCTGCATTAAATCCGATCGACTTTCTGTCGATCCGGGTCTCTATAATCTTATCAATTCCTTCAAAAGCTCCACCACAGATAAATAAGATATTCGTCGTATCAATCTGAATCAGTTCCTGATGCGGATGCTTTCTTCCTCCCTGCGGTGGAACAGATGCAACCGTTCCCTCGATGATTTTCAGAAGTGCCTGCTGAACACCTTCTCCCGAAACATCTCTCGTAATGGATGGATTCTCCGATTTTCTCGTAATCTTGTCGATCTCATCAATATAGATGATTCCATGCTCAGCACGCTCAATGTCTCCGTCCGCTGCCTGAATCACTTTCAGAAGAATATTTTCAACATCTTCTCCCACATATCCTGCCTCTGTCAGTGCAGTTGCATCAGCGATCGCAAACGGAACATTCAGAATTTTTGCCAGGGTCTGTGCCAGAAGCGTCTTTCCACATCCGGTCGGTCCCAGCATCAGAATATTGCTTTTCTGAAGTTCCACATCATTTTCCTGATCTGCAAGCACTCTCTTATAATGATTGTATACCGCAACCGAAAGTACCTTTTTTGCCTGATCCTGCCCGATTACATAATCGTCCAGAAACGCTTTCATTTCTTCCGGTTTAATCAGATTGATTTCTTCCTTTGCAGAAGCCGGAGCTTTTTCTTCCAGATTCTCTTCCTCGATGATCTCTGCGCAGATATCTACACACTCATCACAGATAAATGCACCATTTGGACCTGAAATCATTCTTCCGACCTGATCCTGTGTTTTTCCGCAAAAAGAGCAGCGGATTTTGCCATCATTCTTTCCTGCCATAATTTATTTACTCCTATAAATGAAAAATACCTCCGGCAATGACCGGAGGTTTCCACATAACTATCTATTCGTGATCACTCCATCGATCAAGCCGTAATCTGCAGCTTCCTGCGCGGACATATAATTGTCACGTTCCGTATCTGCTGCAATTGTCTCATATGGCTTACCGGTGTTTGCAGCAAGAATTTCATTCAAACGTTTCTTTGTCTTTAAAATATTCTCTGCCGCAATCTGAATCTCTGTTGCCTGTCCTTTTGCACCACCGGAAGGCTGATGAATCATGATTTCTGAATTAGGGAGTGCAAAACGTTTTCCCTTTGTACCACCAGCCAGAAGAAACGCACCCATGCTGGCTGCCAGTCCGATACAGATGGTTGATACATCACATTTGATATACTGCATGGTGTCATAAATTGCCATACCGGCAGTAACCATTCCACCCGGAGAATTGATATATAACTGAATATCCTTGTTCGGATCTTCCGATTCCAGAAACAGAAGCTGTGCAACAACAAGACTTGCGGTTGTCTCATTTACTTCTTCCCCTAAAAAGATAATTCTGTCTTTTAACAGACGGGAATAAATATCATAATTTCTCTCGCCCCTGCTGGTCTGTTCAATGACATAAGGTACTAAACTCATAGAAAAATCGCCTCCTGTATTTATTACATGCATCCTGCGATGCACCTCAATGAACAAAAGACCGGTCTGGTATTCTCCCAGACCAGTCCTTCTCTGTCGTAATTTTCAATATTAAGCCTCTGCTTCTGCCTCAGCTTCTTTTTCTTTCTTTGTCTTAGCCTTTGCTCTTTCTTTGATGTTGTCCATGATCAGTTCAACTGCCTTTGTGATGGCAAGTTCTCTCTTCATGGATTCTTTCTCACCTTCGCCCATGTACTCTTTGAGCTTATCAGCTTCCATACCGTAATTCTTTGCCATCTTCTCGATCTCTGCATCTACATCTGCATCAGATACTTCGATGTTTTCTTCCTTAGCGATCTGCTCTAATACGAGACTGCTCTGGATACGGGTAAGAGCTTCCGGACGAACCTGCTCCTTTAATCCGTCTACGGTAAGACCGGAGAACTGTAAATACTGATCCATGGAAAGACCGCTCTGTGCGATTCTCTGAGCGAATTCCTCGATCATTGTCTCACACTGTGTATCGATCATTGCCTCCGGAATCTCCATCTTTGACTTGTCAATGATCTTCTGGATGGCTTCGTCTTCTTTTGTACGCTTTGCTTCATCCTGTTTCTTCTTCTCCAAGTCTTTCTTTAAGCTTTCCTTGTACTCAGCTAATGTATCAAACTCAGATACATCCTTTGCGAACTCATCATCAAGCTCCGGAAGTTCCTTTGCTTTGATCTCGTTGATCTTAACCTTGAATGTAGCCGGCTTTCCTGCCAGATCAGCAGCCTGATACTGCTCCGGGAAAGTAACATTTACATCTACTTCATCGCCAACATTCTTTCCAACCAGCTGATCCTCAAATGTATCAATAAAGGTGTGGGAACCGATCTCTAATGAATGATTTTCTCCCTTACCGCCCTCAAATGCAACACCGTCTACAAATCCTTCAAAATCGATCACAGCGGTATCTCCCTGTGCAACCGGTCTGTCTGTTACATTGATGGTTCTTGCATTGTTATTGCGTTCTTTTTCCAGAGCTTCGTCTACTTCTTCATCGGATACAGAAGTATCGATCTTTGTAACGGTCACTCCCATGTATTTGCCAAGTGTAACTTCAGGCTTTACAGCAACTTCTGCCGTGAAAATAAAAGGCTTGCCCTTTTCAATCTGTACAACGTCAACGGTCGGACGTGACACAATATCAATTCCGCTTTCGTCAACAGCTGCTGCATAATTCTGCTGCATCAGAGCGTTTGCTGCATCCTCATAGAATACGTCAACTCCATACATCTTCTCGATCATGGCTCTCGGAACTTTTCCTTTACGGAATCCCGGAACACTGATCTGCTTCTTCTGCTTCTGGTAAGCTGACTCAAGTGCTTTCTCCAGATCCTCTGCTGAAACCTCGATGGTAAGTTTCGCCATATTCTTCTCTAAATTTTCAACCTGTACACTCATCTTAATTGTTTCCTCCTTATATATATCAATTCCATGTACGATCTATTTTTCCGTGATGGTACAAACAGGCATACTACGACCACCACAGTCATTTAAGCATTATAGCATACGAAATACATATTTGCCAAGTGTTTTTTTATTTCCTATAATAAAAACAGCGTATGGCCTGTCAAAAGCCATACGCTGTTTTGTTTTCCGGCAGAAAGTCCTTATTTCATCTGTTCTTCCTGCTTCATGATCATCTTCTTGACCATTTCTCCACCAATAGAACCTGCCTGTTTGGAAGTCAGATCCCCATTGTATCCATCTTTTAAAGGTACTCCAAGCTCGCTTGCAACCTCTTCCTTAAAACGCTTCATTGCGTCCTTTGCCTCCGGTACTGCCATACGGTTTGTACCGCTTGATGAATTGTTGTTACCTGCCATAGTTCTTCACCTCCTGTATTTTATATGCCTGCATAAAAAAAGCCGGCCTGCACACAAGAAGGCAGGTCGGCTTTTTGGGTCAACTTGCTGTTCTCATGTGCCTGAGTATAGTGTGACCAGAACCAGAGGAATTATGAGAACAAAAAGCTGACAATTTCTGGAACCTGTTTATGCGTATACAAGTCCGGCTTTTACATGTTCTATGGTTGCATCATCGGTAAAATAACGGGCAACTGCAAGACCAAACGGTACGGCAGTTCCCATGCCGCGGCTTGTAATCACATTTCCATCACATACTACCGGGGAAAAGAATACTTCTGCTCCGGTCAGTTTTTCTTCAAATCCCGGATGACACGCAGCTTTCTTCCCATTTAAAATTCCGGCCTGTCCCAGCACACTCGGTGCTGCGCAGATTGCCGCAACAAGTTTTCCTTCTTTTGCAAACTCACGGATCACCTGACTGACCGTATCATCTTCTCCCAGATGAACCGTTCCCGGCATACCGCCCGGCAGAATGATCCCGTCATAAGCGGAAAAGTCAGCCTCCTCTTTTGTCGTGTCTGTCATAAATGTCACATTGCGGGAACTGGTCACCTGCTTTGTTCCGTTGATGGAAATCATGTCAATTTCAAGTTTTGCACGGCGGACAATATCCACAACCGTCAGTGCTTCTACTTCTTCACATCCGTCTGCAATAAAAATTCCAAGTCTGCTCATATTTATCATTCTCCTTTTCGGTAATTGCTATGATCTATTGTAGCAATTTCTTACAAAAACGACAAGCACACAATCGGAGGATTTCCATTTGACTCACCTGCCATTTTTGTATTATACTTTCGATAGTTTATGAGGAGGGAATATCATGACTTTAGATTATTACCGCATTTTCTATTATGTTGCCCGTTATAAAAGCTTTTCCAACGCGGCAGAAATGCTCGGAAGTAACCAGCCCAACATCACCCGCTGTATGAATATTCTGGAAAATGAGCTTGACTGCAAACTGCTGATCCGTTCCCACAAAGGGATTCAGCTGACAACCGAGGGCGAGCACCTGTTCCGTCACGTTGCCATTGCAATTGAACAGCTCACCTATGGAGAAAAAGAAATTATCAAAAACAAGAGCCTTGAAAGCGGGCAGATCAATATCGGCATCAGTGAAACCGCCATGCGTCTGTACCTTTTAGACAAACTGCAGGAATTTCATAAAGATTATCCACATGTCCGTCTGAAAATTTCCAATCATTCCACCCCGCAGGCCATTGATGCCTTAGAAAAAGGACTTGTTGATATCGCCATGGTCACCTCTCCTTTGGAAATCCGAAAGCCTCTGCGAAAAACCGCACTTCGCAGCTATCACGACATTCTGATCGGAGGAAGTGCCTATAAAACAACTGCAAGCCGCAAACGCAGTTTAAAGGAACTTGCGGATTTTTCCTTTGTTTCCCTTTCTGCCGGCACCGGAACCAATGATCTGTATGTCCGGTTTTTCTACAAAAACCACCTTCGGTTTTCTCCAGATATGGAAGTTGCTACCACAGACCAGATTCTTCCGATGGTCCGCTGTAATCTTGGCATCGGATTCTGTCCGGAAGGCATTGCAAGACCGGCCATTGAGCGCAAAGAGGTTTTCGAGATCGAACTCGAAGAAGAAATTCCGGAGCGCCAGATCACCATTGTGGAAGACAGTGGAAAACCGCAGAGCATTGCCGTACAGAAACTGCTGACTTATTTTAAATAAAGGAAAATCATATGGAAATCGAACGAAAATATCTTGTAAAAACATTACCGGATCATCTGGATCAGTATGAAAGTAAAAAAATAGCACAGGGTTACCTGTGCACTGAACCGGTCGTACGCATCCGCCGCTCCAACAACGATTATTATCTCACCTACAAGGGCGATGGGCTTATGGTGCGGGAAGAATACAATCTTCCTCTCACCAAAGAGTCCTACGGGCACCTGCTTCCGAAAATTGACGGGCTTTTAATTGCCAAAACCCGCTATCTGATTCCTTTAAACGAGCATCTGACCGCAGAACTCGATATCTTTGAAAAAGACCTCGCTCCGCTGACTCTGGTGGAAGTGGAATTTGATTCGGTCGAAGAAGCTGATAAGTTCACCGCCCCGGACTGGTTTGGAGAAGACGTGACAAATTCCGGAAAATATCACAACAGCTATTTAAGCCGGCACGGACTGCGTTAATCAACGCAGCCGGTTGGCAAATTCATACTGTTGTCTGGTCCGGATCACATACCTTAAATCATCATATCTCTTATCCAGATCTCCCTCCGGAATCACCGTATCCATCACAACCGCCATCGTATCGATCATACTGTCTGTAATAACATCCCTCATGGACGTCAGAATATTATATTTTTCCTCAAAACTGTCTGACTCCAGAAACTCCATGAGTTTCGGTTCCACCTCCGGTTGTGTCTGGTCCGGCGTCACGGCATTTTCCGCTGTTGCTTTCTGCATAACAGGCTGCGCCGTCTCTGCCTTTGGTTCTGCGTTTTTCCCGGTTTCTTCCATCGACTCATCCACACGCTCAAACCGGTATTTCTGATGTACATCCGGATACCTGACATGATCCACTTCACTCACAAACATGGAGAGTGGTCCTGCATACACACCAAAATCCCCATATAAAGCCTGATAGATTACCAGTTCCTCACCCGTCTCGGAATGTTTTGCAATGGTAATCACCTGATACAGTTTATTTTTAAAATGCCGGTATTTTTCTCCCGGCAACGGTCTGCGTTCCATAGTATCCTCCTGTCTTTTTATTCTTCCATCATTTGTTCTAAAATATGTTCGGGCTGCCCGTCCAAAAAGACCTGCAGCGTTTCATATTTTTTCCTGCTGCCACGGTCTGTTGCAGTTTCATATGTACGTTTCTGCTGCCTGGCACTAGAAATACCAGATTCCAAAAGCCGCAGAATCGGTCGCCGGAACTCACATTCATATAAATATGTAATCTTCGACAGCTTCTCCGCCGGCGGCAGCTGCGCGAGTTCCTGATCCGATCCAAACTGATAATAAAATGTAAGTGCCGCAATCTCCGGTTCCTCTTTTTCCAGATTTTCCTTAAGAAGCGCGAGCAGATTTTCAATTTCACTCTGCAGCAGAAGTTTCTGATCCGGGGCATTCAACGCTTTCGTTCCCAGCCGCAGAATCGTATCGTACGTGGAATGAAACTCCTGATCTTCTTTGCTGACCAGAAATTCATGATCAAAACTGTTCTGCATCTGACGAAGATCTTTTAAAAGTCTGCCGAATTCCTTTCCGTCTACCGATTGCGCAGTGGTAAGCATATGTTCCATCAGCTGTGCATCTTCCTGCACACGCTTTGTCTGCTCTCTGCATCGCCGGTAGCGATCCTCCTGCTCACTTTTCTTCTTTTTCAGCTTGTCATACATTTTCTGCCAGCTGCGAAATGCCCCCATATCACAATCCACTGCTGCCAGTGCAGATTTTACATTTTCAACAAAATCATTTCTCCCAAACATATTTTTTCACCTTCGTTCAAACACTCTAACAGACATTATACCAAAATTAATGGAAATGTGTTACAATTATTACAAAATAATGAAATCGGGAGATACTATGTTAACCTCTGACGAAGTATTAAACTTAAATTATTACAAAAAAACGAGCTATACCGGCTGGATCAACGGCATGCGTTTTCTGATCAGACGGGAAGCCCCCGAGGAAGGGGACGCCTTTTTTCATGCATGGGTCTGGCCCGGTCCTCTTATCTTTTCCCTGACGGATGATTCCCTCAAAACGGATTTTACTGCGCCCTTTACAAACGAAGGCAAGCAACAGGTCGTTGACTGGATTAACGCACAGTATGAGGAGCATCCGGAAAAATGGTCACACGAGAAAAAAAATCTGTATTAACAAAACACAAAAACTCCGGGAGCCTTTCCCGGAGTTTTCATGTTTCTCATCGCGGTTGTATCCGGATGATTTTATTTTTCTTTTGTTGCATACATAAAGTACTTCATACCATAGATGGTAGAGTAAATGCCCTTGATATTTGACTTTAACATATAAATATCATTGTAGTAGTAAATCGGCATTACGGCACCGGTATCCATCAGCATATCCTCTGCCTGATGCATCAGATCCACACGTTTGGAGAAATCAGCAGTTGTACGGATCTCTTTGATCAGCTTATTGTAATCTGTCCAGTCCGGTGCAGAATCGGAAGGCTTGTCACCCTTTCCAAGCTGCATATCATTGTTACCAGAATCCGTTGTAAAGAGTTCTAACATATTGATCGGGTCGTTGTAATCTGCCAGCCATCCCTCACGGGCGATGGTAAAGTTGCCGGACTTACGGTCTTCAAGAAATACATTCCAGTCTTCCGACTTAATCTCCATATTGATACCAAGTAATGCGAAATCCTGCTGCATGGATTCACCAACTGCAATATGACCGCTGTCATCGTTAGTCAGGAACGTCATGGAAATTGCCGGATCACACTTGTATGTGCCATCTCCGTTATCGGTAAATGTATAGCCGACACTTTCCAGCAGTTTCTTTGCTTCCTCTACCTGATCTGCACCTGTCTTGGTTGCATCGTAGTAGCTTGTATCATCTGTCTTGAATACTCCGCCGTTACCGTCTGACATACCTGCCGGTACGAAAGAATCTGCAGCAATCTGTCCGGTCTGTCCTACATTCTCCACAATAAACTCACGATCAATCAGCAGGTTCATTGCTTTACGCATAGATGCTGCCTGCTCTACAGTCTTTCCGTCAAAAATCGGGTCGTTTACGTTAAAACCAACATAATAAGTTCCAAGGTTTGGAATGATATGGAAATCAGAGTTCTTTCCATTTAATGTTGAAATCTCATCGTTTGGAACAGTATCTACAAAGTCAAGGTCTCCACTATTGTATGCTGCATAGGTTGCAGTATCATCTGCACTCAGCATGATGTGGATCTCATCCATAGTTACATTGTCTGCATCGTAATACTTCGGGTTTTTTACATAAACCATGCTCTCGTTGTGCTTCCATGATTTTAATGTATAAGCACCGTTTGATACAAAGCCAGCCTCCTGACACCACTTACCCGGATTCTTTCCATCAGGATCCGCTTTTTCCACATCCTTCTGGTATACCGGGAAATAAGTAGGAAATGCCATCAGGTCATTGAAATACGGGCATGGATTGGTCAGTGTAATTTTTAACGTATAATCATCAGTTGCCTCTACAGCAAGTGAGCCGTCATCATTTCTTGCAATAATATCAAACAGATACGCATAATCAGCTGCTGTTTTTTCATCCGCAGCACGGTTCCAGCTGTATACGAAGTCGTTTGCTGTTACCTCTTCCCCGTTGCTCCACTGGGATTTTATCATCTTTACCGTATAAACAGTTTCATCATCGGATACTTCCGGCATATCAGATGCCAGCTGCGGAATCAGCTTGCCGTCCTTGTCGTAGGTATAAAGACCCGCGAAAGAATTCACGATCATACATCCACCATCTACGGCAGAGTTCAGTGCCGGATCGATGGTTTGTGGCTCGGAAGCAAGGTTAATGCTTATCTGGTTGTCCGGTGTTTTACTTACACTGGAAGCCATTGCTTCGGTTCCGTCCGTCTTTGCAGAGTTTCCTTTTGATGAACCACATGCAGCTACGCTAAGAGCCATTGCAGCAACCAGCATGATTGATACAAGTTTCTTCTTCATAATTGTTCCTCCTGAAAATTATTTATATGTTTCACCCTTGCGGGAAAAAACCTTATTTATTCCAGCATGCAACCATATGACCATTCCCCCTGTCGGTCAGCTGCGGCATCTCCTGACCGCATTTTTCCGTTGCATACTTACATCTTGTACGGAATGGACATCCGGTTGGCATTTTCAGCGGACTCGGAACATCCCCCTCCAGCACGATTCTATGACTTTTTCTTGCTGTCTCCGGATCCGGAATCGGAACTGCGGACAGCAGACTCAGTGTATATGGATGTATCGGATTTGCATTTAACTCATCTGCATCCGCAATTTCCATCATCTTTCCCAGATACATAACTGCAATCCGGTCGGAAATATGATGCACAACCAGCAGGTCATGTGCGATAAACAGATAGGCAACTCCAAGTTTTTCCTGTAATTCCTCAAACATATTGACAACCTGTGCCTGAATGGAAACATCCAGTGCAGATACCGCCTCATCACAGACAATAAATTTCGGATTTACCGCAAGTGCACGGGCAATTCCGATACGCTGGCGCTGTCCACCGGAAAACTCATGCGCATAACGCATGGCATGCTCTGCATTCAGACCGACCAGCTCCATCAGATCGAGAATCTTTTCACGACGCTCTTTTCTATTTCTGTAGAGTTTATGCACATCTAAAGGTTCCCCGATAATATCTTCCACCGTCATACGTGGATTTAATGAGGAATACGGGTCTTGGAATACCATCTGCATTTCCTTGCGGTACGGCATCATATTGACATCTACTTTTTTGCCCATAACCGGCTTTCCGTTTGCATCAACGATCATTTTTCCGTTTTCATCATACTGTTCTCCACTGTCAAAGAGAACTTTTCCGTCAAACGTAATCTTACCTGCCGTCGGCTGATACAGGCGAAGCAGTGTACGGCCTACTGTTGTCTTTCCACAGCCGGACTCGCCAACCAGACCAAGTGTTTCTCCCGGGCGGATGGCAAAGGAAATATCGTCCACTGCTTTCAGCGGAGTGGTGCTAAAACCCTGATGCACCGGAAAATACTGCTTCAAATGTTCTACTTCCAGCAGATAATCATTGTTTTTCTTTTCACTGCTCATTGCTGCCGCCCTCCTGTGCTTCATAGATTTCTTTTACATTCATCCAGCAGCTCGCCAGATGGTCTTCGCCCACACGAAACTCCGCCGGCTGCTGTTTTAAACAGATCTTCATTGCCGACTCACAACGCGGACAAAACGCACAGCCCTCCGGCATCTGGAGCAGGTTGATCGGAGTTCCGCCGATTGGGATGAGTTTTTCGTTCATATTGTCTGCCTTTGGGATGGAGCGGAGCAGTCCTTTGGTGTACTCATGCGCCGGATGATAGAAAATGGCATCCGCTGTGCCCCGCTCACAGACACGGCCACCGTACATGACAATAATCTCATCACACATACTTGCAATAACACCCAGATCATGGGTTACCATGATGATCGCCATACCGAGCTTCTTCTGCAGATCCTGCATCAGTTCAAGGATCTGTGCCTGAATGGTCACATCAAGTGCCGTAGTCGGCTCATCTGCGATCAGAATATCCGGTTCACAGACCAGTGCCATGGCAATCATCACACGCTGGCGCATACCACCGGATAACTCATGCGGATACTGTTTCAGACGGCTTTCCGGCTCATTGACACCAACCAGTGTTAACATTTCAATGGCGCGCTCACGCGCCTGTTTTTTATCCTTGTCTGTGTGGAGCAGAATTGCCTCCATCAACTGATTTCCAATCGTAAATACCGGATTCAGGCTTGTCATCGGATCCTGGAAAATGATCGAGCACTTTTCCCCTCGGAACTTCTGCATCTGCTTTTCGTTCCACTTGGAGATATCCTCGCCGCGATAAAGTACCTCTCCTCCGGTAATTTTTCCGGTTTCCGCAAGAATCTGCATGATCGAATAAGAAGTAACGGATTTACCGGAACCGGACTCTCCTACAATTCCCAGTGTCTTTCCCGGTTCCAGATTAAAGGAGACACCATTTACCGCACGAACTTCCCCAGCATCCGTAGCAAAGCTGGTATGAAGATCTTTTACCTGTAATATATATTTATTTTCTTCACTCATTTGCTTATCTCCTTAATTCAGTTTTGAATCAAATGCATCTCTTAATCCATCGCCCAGAAGGTTCAGCGCAAGTACGATCAGACAGATCAGCACTGCCGGAATTACCAGACGGTACGGATACGACTGCATTGCTGAACGCGCATCGTTTGCCAGACTTCCCAGGGAAGTCAGCGGTGCACTTACCCCAAGGCCAAGGAAACTTAAGTAGCTCTCGGTAAAGATGGCACTCGGCACCTGCAATGCGGTCGTGATAATGATAACAGATAAACAGTTTGGCAGAATATGACGGGTCAGGATGCGGCTGTTTCTGGTACCGATACAGCGTGCTGCCAGTACATATTCATTATTTTTAATTGTAAGAATCTGTCCACGGATCAGACGCGCCATACTTACCCAGTAAAGCAATCCAAACACAATAAACATGGAGATCATATTGGTTCCGAGTTTTTCAAACATCGTTCCCTCAATCAATGGCTTTAACCGTTCCTGAAACACAACCGAAAGCAGAATGATAATGAGCATATCCGGCAAGGAATACACAATATCCACGATACGCATCATGATCAGATCCACTTTTCCACCAAAATATCCCGCAACCGAACCATAAACCAGTCCAATGATAAGTACCATGATTGCAGCGATCACACCAACCGAAAGGCTGACTCTCGTACCGTAAATAACACGGATAAAGTAATCACGGCTTAAGTTATCGGTTCCGAAAATATGCGGAAACAGTTTCTCGCCGGTACGATCCATGTACTGCTGCTCTAATTTCGAGTACTCAAACGGTGCCATATTGGCTGCGGTCTTGTCTCGCTTGCCGTCCACTGTAATGATATCCGAATAGCTGTATGGTACAAAAAACGGTGCAATAATGATCAGTGCCAGAATCAGAACCAGAATCACAATACTTCCCATTGCCAGCGGATTCTTTTTCAGACGTTTCATGCCATCTTTAAAAAATGTCGTTGACTCGCCCATGACATCCTGCTGCTTCTTCTCTTCTTCCGTTGCCTTTATAAAATCGCCCTTATTAAATTTACTTAAATCAATCTGTGCGGACAGTATCTGCCGCTTTTTTAATTCTTCATTTCCCTGCATTATTCTAAGTTCCTTCCTCCATCATTATTCAAATGTGATTCTTGGATCAATCAGTTTATATGCAATATCTGTAAGAAGATTTGCAACTACCATCAGAACCGCAAGGAAAATCGTGATTGCCATAATCATCGTGTAATCACGGTTGACAATGCTTGTTACGAATTCGGTTCCAAGACCACCAATGGTAAATATGTTCTCCACAACCATGGAACCTGTCAGAATATAGGCAACCATAGGACCAACATATGTTACAACCGGAATCAGGGCATTTTTCAGCGCATGCTTAAAAATAACTTTGAGCCGGTGCACGCCCTTTGCCCTTGCAGTACGAATATAATCCTGATTTAGCGCATCCAGCATACTTGTCTTTGTCAGACGCGTAATATATGCCATCGGATATGCCGCCAGTGCAATGATTGGGAGCAAATAATTCGGATTGCTCGAAGACCATACCGGAATCCATCCGAGTTTTAAACAAAATACAAGCAAAAGCAGCGTTGCCAGTACAAAAGACGGCATTGCCGTACCCAGTGTCGTGAAAAATACGATCAGACGATCCGGCAGTTTATTTCTTGTAAGTGCTGCGATACTGCCCAGTATCACACCGATGATAATGGCAACAATTGCCGCAACTCCACCTAATTTTGCAGATACTGCAAACTTTCTGGAAATCTCTGTTCCGATATTTCTTCCACTGTGAAGTGAAACTCCCCAGTCGCCATGCAGCAGATTGTTCATATACAATACATACTGTTCCGGAACCGGCTTGTCCAGATTGTACCTTTCCTCCAATACCTGCTGTGCTTCCTTGCTGGTCGCTTTCTCCTTATTAAACGGTCCACCAGGAATCAGGTTCATTACGAAAAACGTAATGGCACTTACAATGAGTATTGATAATATCGCTAACAATACACGTTTTACTAGATATTTACTCATGTTCTTCTCTCCTACCTCTTATTGAGTATTTAGTAATTTCATCGTATTATCTCATTGCTTCATTAGCTCTGTAGCACGTTAAAGTGTTTCCAAAAAAAAAGCACGTAAACATGCCCCCTTTGACATTATTTGCGTACCAATTTACCTCAATGGATCATACAAATGATAATTCGTATTATACCTTCATAAAATATTTTGTCAATATACAAAAAATGGGTATTGTATGCTTTGTACCTTATTTGTTACGGTTTGCAGGGCAATCTGTGAACTGTAACCCCTATTTATAATACTGTCTTCTTGTCAATAAAACAAAAAAGATGTCCGGTCATACCGGACATCCTGTAAGATATGGGCTTAAGTGGACTCGAACCACCGACCTCACGCTTATCAGGCGTGCGCTCTAACCGGCTGAGCTATAAGCCCATTTCAATCTGGCAGCCACCTGCTTTCCCATACCGTCACCAGTATAGTATCATCGGCCGCTTTCGTCTTAACCATCGTGTTCGGGATGTGGACGGGTGTTTCCCAAAAGCGCATCGCCACCGGAAAGATTGAGCTTGATAACTCAACAGTGAAAAACTCTCTACTCGATTTCCTTAGAAAGGAGGTGATCCAGCCGCACCTTCCGATACGGCTACCTTGTTACGA
>ERZ834798.1796-NODE-1796-length-17393-cov-7.422194_pt1 | contig 17393 bp, 20 predicted proteins | sample MGYA00519689_ERZ834798 | MGnify/ENA primary metagenome ERZ834798 (study PRJEB31850, sample SAMEA3708761) | human gut metagenome | biome: human gut; feature: human-associated habitat; material: faeces | place: China | collected 2014 ...
TGTAGAGGCAAAGAAGGTTTTAGCAGAGGATGGAATCGACGTTCGTGTCGTATCCATGCCATGTATGGATATCTTCGAGGAGCAGTCTGAGGAGTATAAGGCAAAGGTTATTCCAAAGAATGTAAGAAAGAGAGTTGCAGTAGAGGCACTTTCTGGATTTGGATGGGATCGTTATGTAGGTCTTGACGGCGATATGATCGGAATGAATCGCTTCGGTGCATCCGCTCCGTACAGCAAACTGTTCCCATATCAAGTCTTGCGAATGAAACATTGTTAAATTCTTTATAGCCAGTATGGTCATCTTTGATATTGTTAAATGACAGTCTTACTTGACCATTATCAATTGTAATAGCACCATTAAATTCATAGAATATATCTGGTGTTTCCTTTTTTTGAATATAACCGCTAACAACTCCGCCAAACATGTTTGATTCTGTTTTACCGCCACGCACTAAACAGTCATTATCTACAGTTGCTATGACAGGAATTTCACCTCCACCAATGTGGATATCTGCAAAGTTAATGTAGAAACGTCCAACATTCCACGTTATCACACCATTTGACATACAGATTTCACCTAAGCTAGGTATACTGCTAGCTACATCACTATTAACATGATACGGTAAGTTTTGTTTATACTGTACGTCACAGCTTCCGCTTCTAATTCCATCAAGTAGGTAGGTAGCTAGCAAGTCTTGATTCTCACCATTAGGGTGATTATTGTCACTTGCAAAACCGCCATAGTTATGCATAATATATTCAGAGTTTGTAATATATTTTGCACCATATTTTCCACATCTTGTATATGCAGGAATTACATTTTTAACAATCTGCTCGCGCTTATCATAATTGCCACTCCACCCAATCATAGCGATGTAAATTTCAGCATTTTTAAACATTTGTTTAGCACTATCAACTGTACCTTTAATAGCTGTTGTGATAGAAGCTGTTGATGAAACAGCGTCATTCCATCCGCCTGCTATTAGTATTTTTTTAATTGATAAACGTTGTACGTCTGTCATTCTATTAAAAGCATCAGTTATAAGGTCTTTAAAATTTTTACCAAGACTACCCACACTGACGAACCCTGCACCACCTGCATATTGTTTCCAGAAATCAACATCTTCTGTCCACCCTGCGTACTCACCCATTAAAGTAGGGAATCCTTTTACATTTCCGTCTGGTGTGTAACCCTCTGCGTAGCTGTCACCGATAATAAGAACATTATTTGCTATAGTAGATGAAATAAGCGGTGTCTTATTGTTCGCTGTTAGAACTTTGACTATATTTCCGCTTCGGTCTTGCATAGGAATATAGCTAAAGAATTCAGTTGTTTCTAACTGTGATGGTGTTTTATATTTTAACGGACTGGTTGGGTTAAGGTCAATTAGTGACGCTTTTATTGATTTATAGTTGCATGTTTCAGCTGATGAACCACTTACAGTTTGAGTAAAACTTCCATAATTTTGTTCAACCGCACCAGTATATTTTTCATGCTTTTGCACACCAATTTCCGATTTACTGACTTTTGTTTTAGTAAGGTGTTGATCTGCCTCTATTTCTGCAAGACCTGTGTATGTTTCTGTTTTTGTTTTTCCATTAGTAACAATATCACCACTGTATGTTTCTGTTTTATCTACACCAGTAGTAGCAACATTACCAGTATAGGTTTCAGTTTTATTTACACCAGTAGTAGTAACATCACCAGTATAGTTTTCTGTTTTATTTACCCCACTTTCTGTTACATCACCGTTAGCAATTTCTTCTTTTGTTTTACACTCATTTTTTAAATTACCTTTGGTATTTAAAGAAACATCACCAGTATAATTTTCAGTTTTTGTTTGTCCGTTTAATACGCTTTTTGTATAAGAGATATTAGCGTTCTCACCTGTAACATCTAACTGTTTAATAATTCCTTTGTAAACACTTCTTGCAATTTTAACAATGTTATTTTGACCATTATCAACATAGGCTGTATAATTTCTAACACCGTTAATTTCAACATAGTTATCATTACCGTTAATAGTGAGTAGTTTTGTGGCGTCACTAGTCACAGTACATGAAATAACATTATTGTCAGAATTAAGTTTAATAAATTCCTTCCCAACTAAAGTAGAAATGGAATTGAATGTTATATTACTGCAATTAGAATCTCCTGTTCCATTGATAGTCAATGCATTTTCAATAGCGTGGTCAAAAACTGTCTGACCAATCTGTATATTATTAGAACAAGTAAGTTTAGCCAACGCGAACCCGTCTGTAAGAATACACTGCGATATACTAATATTAACTCCACTACATTCAATAAGGTCAACATTATTTACCTGTATATCACCGTTACCATCAAGCGTAAGACCTGTTAACGTCAGTGTCTTAACATTACCTTTGAGCATAGGTTCTGTAACTCCACCTCTAAGTACCAATCTGGTAACATATCTACCCTGTCCAAACATGGTAACGTCACTATTTTCTGGAAGTGTTAATGTACCAGTAAGATAAGCACCACTAGGGAAGTAAACGCACATACCGTTATGTGCTTTAGCATACTCCAAACATCCTTGAATAGCTTCAGTATCATCTGCTGAGCCATCACCAACAGCAGGTTTTAAATTTTCTGGTGGGTTTTTAACGCTAAGCATATAATCACTTAAAATCTCAGCAATAATGTTATCAATTTCACCGCTTGAAATGTATGTTTTAATAAGCTCTCTAATGTAGGCAGGTAACTCATTGTTGTTCTTAATAACTTCGTTTAACTTTTTAACAATCTTACCTTGCACTTCTGCATAACTAAGAGCATCATCATACACCAAAGGTAATACCTTTAAAGTACAGTATCTAAGTGTTTCTACGTCTGTAAACATATATTACTCCTTTCTGTTCTACCACAGTCCAAAAAATAATTCGTCAAATTCTTTAATAACCTGCATGTCAATATTCAAGAATGTTTCACGGTATTTCATAATTAACGAACTGTAGTTTTCTGAATTTTGCTTTCCTACAATAGTTTCGATATAATCTTCTGTAGTGTCAACATTACCGCTACTCTGTTCACTATCTTTAGAACTACCACCAGTTTTCTCGGAAGAATTACTACTTACACTTTCATTTCCGCTTTTTGTAGTGTTAATCTTTCTAGCGTCTGTTAGATAGGTCTGGCTGTCAACGCCAACTAAACCGCCTTGAGGTGTATCACTGAACAGGTTCTTTTCTTCTCCGTTTTCATTACTATTTTTATTACTACTTGTTGTCTGTGCTTTGTTCACATCTATGCTAACATTTCCACTTCTATTGCCTGCTCTTTTTTCGTTTTCAGTTCTGTTATGCTTTCTGGTTAAGTCAATATCATGGAACGGATCAAACTTTAATTTAGCACTTTCATATAACTGGTTATAGTAAGGCATAATTTCTTCAAGTTTTGTATTAACCCAAAGTTTCCAGATACCGACAGTTTCACAGCAAATTTCTCTCAAATAATAGTGCTTTAAGATTTTACAACAAAGTATCTTTCTATAATTTTCATCAAAGAAAGGAACTTTACTGGTAAAAATCTTGTCCCATGATTTTGAAATAACATCATTTACTGAGTTAAACCCAACACTTTCATCTAACCCACTATCAGTTTCACAGATAAACCTAACTTCTGTCGTGTATTTACTCATTTTCTCCACCACCTGTCGTTGCTTTTCCTGCGTTATCTAGTAGTTCATCGTTACCAGCCTGCTGAAAATCTTCACGATAATTGACTTCGATATTTGTACCAAACATATCATTTATTTTTTCAACAGCCTGTCTACGTGATTCTAACCTGCTATATCTGCTAGCAATAGTACCACCTTGGTTACGTGTAACTTCATCACTTATCAATCTTTCTTTCTTCTGAATATTGATATTGGAGATTCCTAGATAAGTTAACGCTTCATTCCATATTTGTGTTTTTAACTGGTACAGTTTATCACACACATATGGGGCATTAGTGCTAAATGCTTTCAATGAGTTAATATCCAGATTCTTGTCACCAAAAATAAAAGGTGCGTTCCCGTCATACTCTTTATATAAATTTAATAGAGTAAGTCTTTGTTTTTCACTACCTTGTAACAACACAGGCGTTTTCTGTGCGTTCGCATTGATGTCAATAATTCTGTCAATATTGTACAATCTTCGTGCAAACATTTCAACGTCAAGAATACTGTTACCATGCAAGTAATTATTCCAGATTATAACACTGTTATTATATGTTAGTAACTTCTGATAATTGTTATAACCACTGTACGCGCGTCTAAGTAAAGGGTTACCATACACATCAAGCCTACCATTAACGATACAGTCTAAACACAAGTCACCTATTACTTCGTCTTTGAAATAGACCATGCATCCCGTTTCAAATAAATGTAATTCCAGATATCTTGCGTCAACTGTTTTTGGTAGGTTCTTCCATTCAAACATGGATATAGCCAGTTCTGTTAACCTGTTCAAATACTGACGGTAAGTAAGATTATTCAGTATCATACTTTCGTCAAAAATGTCATGCTTTCTTCTTCCCACTTTATCACCACCTTATTACACTGGACTGTTATCTAAGTCATATCTGCCAACTTCATATCCATTTTTCCAGAACGTCACACCGTTGTCATAGATACTACAAATTTTTTTCATATCATCAGATGGTACACTACCTGTCATTGTAGCACTAACAGTTTTCACATAGTTCCAATGTGGTCTACTGTTACGATTCGGTATTTTTACTCTCTTAGTTGCGTAGCCAAACTTAGTAAAGAAATCGTCAATCATTCTGGCATACTGATAACTTACACTTATCCTACCGCCCCAAAATGTTTTCTTTCCACTTGCAACATCAACGTTACCACTGTGTATATTACCTCTAGCTACATCAGCGACGATAGAAGCTTTATACCCTTGTGATAAAAGATTCATTACAGTTCCAACACCTGCTAGTACACCTAAAGGTGGAAAACTTACACCTAAAGCAGACAATCCTATAGCAGATGCACCTGCCGTTGCTGTTGTTGCTAATGGTAGTGCGTTCTGTGCGAGCCATGCTTTGAAAGAGTCAGTAGACCAACTGCACATAGGATAACCGTCAAGAATTAACGATTCACCATTAAGAGTTGTACCAACATGACTGCCCTTGTACCCGTTTGGTCTTAATGCTACTTGCACAGGCATAGTAACAGGAACATCAACGTGAAGTGCTACAGTCAAATTGCTAAAAAATTCATATCTAAAACTGGCTGTAGATTTTCCGTTTTCTACTGATAAATAGTTATACGGATAAGTGTACAGTTTATTATTTTTAGGCTTATACCCATCTAGTGTGTCGCTTACTGTTAAGGCAGGGACAGAAATGTCAAATCCAAAAGCACCTTTTGAAAACAGTAATTGTATCCCGTCATCTGGAATAGCTCCACCAGTAGCTATAACAGGACACATATAAAGACCAACAATTGCGTCTGGCTTTTGGTTATAGCTTTGCAATTTTTTGGTTAACGCTGAAACACCTTTTTTATTTACATTGTATGCGAATAATGTACACCCACCATAAATACCATCATATAATGTACCATCAGGATCTTCTGCGGTATCACAGACCATGCATATAATACACATAGGATCAAGTACCTTAGTTAATTTACCATACCCATTATATACATACTCACCGGTGTCAAGATTCTCTGGTATAATGTTAGCACCTATCTGGTCACTTTCCGAGTGTTCTCTTTCAACAAAGCAATAATCTGGTGAGCAATCAAATAACCACGTCTGCATGACATCAATTTCAAAACTGATGTTAGATGTAACGTCATTTACATATTCAACACTTGTAATAAATGCATAAAACCATTTATTTCCATAAGCTGAATTTTGAAACATCATGTAGTTGCAGTCATAAAGACTGTCAGCGTTAATACCAACTCTTGCTACTCCTTTTTGTACTCTTTGATAACTGTAGTTATTCATGTTGTACTTAGTTAACCCACTAAAATAACTATACTGTGCGCCTGCACTGTCAAACCATAATGTATGGTCATATGTTGTATCTAGTGGTGCATTTTTTAGTAACTTTATATTAGTCTGAGGATTTATATACATAATACATTCCTTTCTAATGAATGTGTGGAAGTAATATTATACCACCACACATTCATTATTGTTTAGTTTATGTTTTCTTTAATTTTATTTTCGATATAGGCTTCTGTATCCGCTATATACTCAACAGATATTTCGTTTTCTGATGACAATGTGGTAGTGTGATAATATGTGTGAATTGTCTTTAATTGTTCACTATCAGGTGGAGCTATTATTACTTGTTCTTTATAATCTTCGTATACATCATTACCCCCAATACTTAAACAATTTTTCAACCCGCTTATAACCTCAAGAAGATTTGTGTATCCTATTATATCATGAGTAGTAGTAAATGTTTGTTTTGTAACACCGGCTTCGATACCAAACCACTCGGTTTCACCTTCCGTGGTAGTAAACTTGACATTCCCTCCACCACTCAATTTTCCATTGGTTATATATGTTAAAGTCGTATTTTTTTTAGTGCAAACGGAAAAAACACATTTTTTACTGGACTAAGAATATTCTTCCCTGTTATGGTTATTTTTCCTGTTCCACTCAACCTCTTTACTGGAAGATTTGAAGAATAATTTGTAATGATAGTTTTTCCTGTTTCCTTTTTTATTATTGCCGGTGCTTTATCGTCTGATTGAATAGCTATATCTCTTCCTATAGCTCTTATGTGTTCACCAGTAGTTGGATAGACAGTTCCATCTATACCTACGGTATCAGCTAAATATATTTTACTCATTTTTTAACATACCTACCTTATAACTAGTATTGTGTTAACATAGTAACATTACATCTTACCACTACCCTTTATCTAAGGTAATAGCTGTACCAACAGTTGTAGCACCGGTAATAGTTGTAGTAGCTGTGTACTTAGTACCGTTAATATCTGCTACCAGTGTAATCTCTGTAGCAACCTGACCGTTAGGAATCATAATACCACCATAACGCTGAACTGCGATACCGACTTTGGTTAACACTTCTGTCTGAATAAAGTTCACGTTATGCGGTTCAAGACTCTGTCCGTCTAAGTCTGGACTGATTGTAAATACTGTAGCTGTATCACTTTCGTCCTTAGCGTCTACATGTGCTGTTATTGAAGCAGGTAATGTAATTGTAGCGTCATCTGTTACAAACACGCAAGCATTTGCAAACGGGGAATTGGAAACAGTTTTCCATGTGTGGTAGAAATAATTCCAGTACAAACCTGATGCAACATACTTCTCTGTGAATTTGTTATTGTTGTCATAAACCTGAAACCAGTTCTCGTCCAGAATAACAGCTTTAACATTTTTCAACAGTGCGAGTTCATCCGCAGTAACTTCTTCGATACCATCAGAATTAGCCCTGATAACGTCAAATCGTTCATTGTCGAACTCTGACCAGTTATCAATGAGGAACAATCTTCCCATAAAATCCGCTTTGTCCATATTGAAAGCACTTGCAAGTACATTTACATCATACTGCGCATTGAACATAGCGTCCATGAAAATAACCTGTCTTTCTTTTGGGGTGTTTGTTTTAACGCCTGCTTCATTGAACTCACTTGACATGAATGGTAATAAGTTGGAAGTACCTCTGAACTGAACAGCACTTTCTGTAAGTACTTCACCAGTACCGATTGACTTTGGATACATTCTACCATGACTGATTGCTTTAATCAGAAGGTACTTAAAGAGCAGGAACTCGTCATACTCTGCACCAGTGTAAACAGCATCAACAATCTTAGCAATAAGGTTCTGTACACCATCAATACTAAGAAATGCCTGTCTTAAATCTTCATCCTGAATAGTTACTGGATACATTACACGCCAGTTCATTACGTGAAATGCTGAGCGAACATCCGGGATACTTCTCTGGAACTCTCTCTTCGGTGCTTTTTCTGCACTAAAGTCTACCGCTTTTGCAATTGATACAAAAATATCTTCTACAGTTTCGCCGTATTCAAGATATCCTTTTTTAAGAATTGAATACGGATTGTTAAAATTTGCAGACTGCACACGCACAATAGCAATTCTGTTTACAAGTGCGTTAATAAACTGGTTTGCAAAAGCAGGTGTTCCGTAGATAACTTCTCCGACTTTAGGAATGTCACTTGCCTTTGCGACAGCAGGTACGTTCTGCTGATAATCATATGAAGCGTTCTGACGGATAACGTTCATAATGTCAATTGTAGACGCATTGAGCGTACTGTTAGCAATTCTTCTAGCCATCTTTTTTAAATCTCCTTAAATAAATCTGAAAATGTCCTTGGGGTATCATCTGGTTCTGGTTCTGGTTTTGGTTCTGGTTTTGGTTCTGGTTCAACTGAGAAAAATCTTTCTGTATATTTCTTTCTCCAATTCGCGTCGTTTTCTTCATACTTACTTTTCCAGTCTGTTCCGTCACCTTTTGCTCTTTTTTCAAAGTCATCCAGTGTGTCGGTAACGTCCTCTAAAAACGATATGGATTCATCATCAGGTTTTTCTCCTAACCTTACTTTGAAACTTTCCAGAATTTCTTCTCTAGTTCTTACTGCCATTTAATCACCTCCTTTCAACTTAATAATGATATTTTATCATCATCCAAACTGGCATTGATTTCTTTTTTGTGGTGTGTGTTCCACCACCTCCACCACCTGCCGACAAGAATCTGTAAATAAGAACGGCGTTGTTAAGTCTTTCGTCAACTGTTAAGAACTCATTTTTTGAAAACCATTTGTTGATTGAAGTGTCATTAGCATGTTTTGTAATAAAGTCATAGCATTTTTCTGCATAGGTTACACGGAAATCCCATGTGTGATCGTGAATACCCTCCCAACCTACGTTAAAAGCATGTGTTAATTCAGCTAAATCTGTACTACTGGAAGTAAGAAAATCTGTTAACGTGGCATATTGACTAGCTTCATCTCTGGAATACCATACATTTTCGTGAATTAAATAATTTAACTGTCCGACACCATCATCATCTTGATATCCATTTTCTTGAAGCCATTCATGCAACTTATAAAGTCTACCGTGTGTATCTCCACCGGTATTAGTCCATTGACCTAGTCCGAAGCCAACATTTAAAGCAGTAAACGAACTAACATTCTGTCCTTCCCACATTCCAGGGTTTACACCGCTTTCCTGCCACATATTACCACAAATTGCTGATACAACATATGTACTACATCCGTAACCGGTTGCGCCACCCTCGCCATATCTGAATAAACGTGGGAATGATGTTTCGTAATTTTGATTTCCAGTTGTTGAACCTATGCTAACCTGATACTCTAGTGGTGCATTGTCTGTGTGCGCCCCCATGAACACACCTTTTCCCTTCCCACCTTTATAGCACATTTCTGTATGGGAAACTGAAAGACCAATGTCACCGGGTAAGTATTCGCCACTAGCATCAACTTCTTTGAAACCTAGTGAAAGTAAAACATCTGCTTCTGTGTAAGTTGTGAAAGCGTTATATTTTGGTGCGTAGTTAGGTGTTAAAAAACCACCTGCTAAGAGTGCGTAGTTTATGAAAGAACTGCAATCGTAATATGTAATGCCACCTACGGTCTGGGCGTTTCTATATGTCTGACTGTACCCCACGTTAGGGGCATTACACGTTTCGATTGCCCATGAATAAGCTTTGTTGATGTCCGGCATGAAATTATCCTAACATCTGGTTAACGAGTTTTTGAATCTCGTTGTAATTGTAACCTGCTTTTTCAAGCCTGTTTTTTCTTTCTTTTCCTACACCCCATACACCTTTAATAACTTCTCTTGCAACTTCGCCGTTCGACTTGTAACCACCTTTTGTAAAGAGTCCATTTACATAACTTTGTACTTCATCATAATTATAACCTGCGTTTTCTAAGAGTCTTTTTCTCTCATTACCTACACCCCATTTACCTGCGATAACCTGCTTACCTATTTCTTCAATAGTGAAACCTTTATTGCTATTTGTGTTTACGCCAGTAAATCGTAAATGTAAATCCCACCCTAGATAATAATTATAATAGGAAGTAATCCGAATTTCTTTACCTGTCTGATCACCAGTTTTACCACCTGTTACTGTACCTTTTTCGTTGATTGACGCTTCAACTATCTGGCTTTCATTGATACTCATACATACGTGGTTTCCCCTGTTTAAATGTATATCACCTGCTTTCCATGGTGCTTTGCAATCTACAAAACCTGCTTTTCTTAACTGTGATTCTAAGTTGCCTGTCCATGAATATGGTGATATAGCAAAACCTGCATAGTATAACGCTGTTCCTACCAGTGAACTACAGTCATAATCTGGACCATTTCTGTGTTGTTGGTCATAACCATGAATATTGTCCTTTGCTGTGTTAATCATGAAAGAAACAGCTTTGTTAATGTCAGCCATTTGTTACTCCTTTCTTGTGTTTGAAATGTGAAAAAGTTCCATAAGTTTTCCAGGTAAAAGGTCTGAGTTAATCTTGGATATATTTTCTAGTATTGAAACTAGCTCGGTTGTGCAAACATAAAGGACAATAACTGGTAAAATTGCTACACCTAGTTTGAATCCTATAACACCACCGTATCCATCAACTAACCACGCCGTAAAATAACAGAAAATAAAACCCACTTTTTTGAAAAGACCGTCACGCAGTTTAGCGGATTTAATGTCTTTATTTTTTACAGCTGACACAATTCCTGTTAGTACGTCTAGGGCGTTAAACCCTAACGCTACAAAGATTGGATATAAGTTTTCCATGGTATCTCCTTTCTTATTTAATTCATCTTTATTATAGCACAATACTTGCAAAAAATCAATGGGTGTGTTATAATTAAGTATGGAAAGGAGATTTTTGATATGCCAAAATATTATGACGGTACTAAATTATTGTCAATGCTAGATATCGATGGTAACAAACCAGAAATCTATATGGTTACTTCCAACCGAAGTGCAGGAAAGACAACCTATTTTAGCAGACTGTGCATAAACAGATTTCTTGATAAAGGTGAAAAGTTTGGTCTTATTTATCGCTATAATTATGAACTGGATAATGTAGTAGATAAATTCTATAAAGATATAGGTAGTCTGTTCTTCACAGGTCATACCATGACGTCAAAAAGACGGGCTAGTGGAATCTTCCATGAATTGTTCCTAGACGAAAAAAGCTGTGGGTATGCTATCAGTTTAAATAGTGCAGACCAATTAAAAAAATATAGTCATTTGTTTGCAGATATTTCTAGACTAGAATTTGATGAATTTCAAAGTGAATCGAACCACTATTGCCCGGATGAAGTAAGAAAGTTTATCAGTATTCATACATCTATTGCAAGAGGACAAGGAGAGCAGGTTCGTTATGTTCCTGTGTATATGATAGCAAACCCTGTCAGTCTTATCAATCCGTATTATACAAAAATGGAGATAAGTGCTAGACTACATAAAGATACAAAATTTTTACGTGGTGTCGGTTTTGTATTAGAACAGGGATTCAATAAATCAGCAAGTGAAGCACAGAAAACTAGCGGGTTCAATCGAGCTTTTAAGAAAGACAGTTATGTTGGATATAGTAGTGAATGTGTTTACTTAAATGATAACCAGAGTTTTATAGAAAGACCAACTGGAAAGAATAAATACCTTTGTACACTCAAATATAAAGGATGTGAGTTTGGTATAAGGGAATTTCCTGAAAATGGATACTTATACTGTGATGACAGACCAGACCGCACCTTTGGTTTAAAAATCAGCGTAACTACTGATGACCACGAGATAAATTATGTTATGTTAAAACGTAACGACTTCTTTCTTAACAACCTTAGGTATTTATTTGAACGTGGTTGCTTTAGATTTAAAGATTTGAGATGCAAAGAAGCCACATTAAGTGCGCTTAGTTACTAGGTGTATCTACTCATGCGATTAACATTGAGTACATAGGATAGCACTCTTGAAATTATAGAGCCTGTGTTACTTGTCGTTTTCGCTGAACGCAATGATTAACACATGAGTTATAGATATAAATAAAACAGAGGGTAAGAACTTAGTTCTCCCTCTGTTTTTTATCTCATTTCGTATGATGTATCTACGAGTAATACACCACCACGTATCCTCTTTGGCCGTAATTTTCCGGGAACTTTCAATCCTATTTTAAATGAACTATAATCACGTTTAATAGGATTGTTTTGTTTGTCAAATAAAAATTCTTTTTCTTCGTCACTCCATTCTTTATTTTTATCTGCATCACCTGCCAGTGATAATTCAAATAAATCTTTGCAACGTTTTGGCATACCTGCACACTTTATATTGTTGTATGGTTTTTCAATTAGAGTGAGATTTTCAGCAACTACATGCTCAATGTAAGTTTTCTGTCTTGTAAATATTGCTTTATCCCAACATGATTCCAATTTCCAACAACAAAAGTTTTTATCATGCACCTTGATACCGACTATTTCTTCTGGTGGTAAATCACAGTGTATACTGTCTGTATCTGCATAAATAAAGCCTTGGTTATTAACACCATGATAATTCGACTGTGCTGCTCTGATAGTAAAGTTTCTAGCATAACTTGTGATAGCTGAACCAACAGGAATGTAGCCTGCTTTCTTATTTGATTCTGTAACAGGTAAAAATCCAATTGTTTTATCATCTTTCACGTATGCTAATTTGAATGATGAATCTTTACTGGATGCCATTTTTCCGTAAAGATTATTGAGGAAAAGTTTAGCTAACTCACGCAATGCACCTTTACTGACAAGTTTCTGATGTTTGTACTTTTCAATATATTCATCAAAGATACCGGTTAATGCGTAAAACCAACACCCATCCAGTATTTCAAAATCAACTAAATCATATTGATCTTTCAGCAACTGATAATCTGTCATTGTTAGCACTAATTCAACTCTTGTATCTCTTAATATACCATCCTTATCTTTATAAAATGAAAAGTAAGAATCTGTTTTACTGTCATAAATATCTGACGATTCCAATGCTTCTGTTCCTTTATATAAGTAAGAACTTTTTATCTGTATAAAGGGTAACTTGTCTTTCTTAATATAAAATCTTGTTTTAACTCTAACAAAATAATATTTATTATCTGCTATAGCTTCGTCTGGTATATAATTACCTTTCCAGAAACAAGGTTTACCAACTGGATACCTATTGCCAGATTCAGACGACATCATAGACGGGTACAATGAATTTACGTCGGCTGTAGTTCCATTTGTTTTTATTTGATTCTCTTTCCCTTTTACTAAATAGCACCAACCACCCCGGTATGATTTTCTTATGTAATCACCTGCGTTTTCGTATGTGTATTCTGTAGGGTTAATACTCACGTTATACACATCTGGAAACATTTCCTTGTACTCCAATTGATTCTTCAATGATTTCTTACAGATTTCTTTGTATTCTTCCAAACAACAAGAACCTATTGTAAGTTTATCATGCCCCTCGTTAAACATAATTTCAAGTGCCTCTTTAACAACAAGAACGTCATTACCAATGTATTCTTTTTCACTATCTGTTATCTCACAGCCTGCATATCGAAACCCTGTATATTCCATATCAAGTTTCTTATGCTTTGTACCGAAGTTATCACCGATTCTTTTAACACTAAATGGTAATAATTTTAGTGAATCCCTTATTTCAATAAAGTGGTTATTTACCTTTATAATTATAGTGTACCACATTCCTTTATCGGATATGCTATATTTAAAGGTATTGTTTTCCATAAATTTTTCCTGCAACCACTCTACCTCATTTATAGCTTCACCTGTTTTTCGATACGCCTGTTTGAATCCTTTATCTATCATCAAATACGATAACCAGAATGATCCATCAAACTTTAAGTTGTGATAATAGGCTACGATATTGCAATCTTGCTTTATAAAATAATTAAACTGTTCGTCAATTGAGTGAAATATTTTTACATCTTCTGTAAATAGTTCTACCGAAGCAGACGCCCATACTTCTGTGAACTCCTGTCCCTTGTAAACAGTTGTTTCAAAGTCGCACATAAAATATCTATACTTTTTAATCTTCAATAGTATAGCCTAACTCATTAAACTCGAAAGCGTCAGCTAAATCCATTTTATATTGATCACTCGCGTTAGGTAATGCGTTTATTATCCCTGTTGCGTAATCTTCCAATGCTGATTCACTGTCATATTTACTTTTATTCAAATAGAAATGTAAATCTGGCGTTGATATGATAGCTTCAATTACAGAATCAATACCCTGTTGAGTGATTAACTGATCTATCAAAGAAGTAACTTTACCTGCTATTTCTTTTGGATAATGTGTTATATTATTTTTTACGTCTGCTATTACTGTTCTGTTAAACAAACTATCGTCACCAACTTTTAGAACTCCTTTTTCATCAAAATTCTGTGGTGTTTTTGAAATTGGCATGGCTTCGATTTTTAAGAAATCTGGTGTTACTTTTTTCAACTCATTGGTATAGCGAGTTAACTCTGCACCTTTTATTCCTTGCAGTTTTAGTTCTCTTTCTGTCGGAAAATAAAGATCGGTTATAAGTCCTTTTTTGTTTAATCGTTTTATGTATGTGTTAATCCTGTTTCTATTTCTTGTATAAGCTGATATTTTCTTTTTTCTTTTTGCCATGAAAAATCACCCTCTTGTCTAAAAAAGCGTGTACCATTTAAAGTACACGCTGTTAATATTTATAGATTAGTTAAGACTTTGAACATCTAACTCGCAGTTAATGAAATCACGACCTGCTTTTGTCTTGCCAGATGTCTTTATAATTGTAAACGCTTTACCTTTCATGATATTTGAAATATCTCTGATTGACCGTTTAAACGTTGATGACTGGCAGGAAAATACATTCTTTTCAGGTGTGATAATTGAAAGAATCTCTGCAATTTCACCTGTAGACTCTTTAGTATCCTCAAATGTCAGAATACCGTCAACTGTAATGCTTGTGCCGTCTGGTACATCTTTCATTGAAATAATTGACGGTGCAATAGTCATAAGATACTGCTCAACTTCTGAAAACTCTCTGCTACAATTTTTGATTTCTACCATGATTTTTTTACCTCTTTCTTTTTTCTGTTATTTTGTTACGTTTTCTTCTGATACTGTTCTTGATGGCAGAACTTTCGCATGTTCAATAAACTCCTGTTCTGGCATACCGTAAAGCGTTTCAATTTCTTCTTTGCTGACTACATGTACTGGCTTCAATGTCTCAGTTTCAAGAACTTCTTTCACTTTCTTAAGAAGTGTTTCATTATCCTTGTAAGTACGAGGTACTACCACAGACTTATTACAAGGTTCTCCTGTCTCAATGTCTAAGCACATTACGTTAACTTTTGTTGTGGTAATCGTTCTTGTTACCATTGGTACTCTTGCCATGTTTTTCTTCCTCACTTTCTTTATTTTTTAAACGTCAAGATATAGTTTAGTGCTATAAAGCACTAGAGCAGGTGACAGGGTTTGAACCTGCTTTGCGTAAATGAGCGATGAGAGGTTTATTTAAGATTTACGCTGTTTTTACTATTAAACTACACCTACTAAGGGGGTAGGTGGTATAGAGGGGGGTTAGGATCTATACCGCCTATGGCAAACGTAACTTGGATTTTTTGTATATTTCCTTGCTACAATTATATAATAGCATATACTAGGACGATTGTCAAGCATTTATTTGAATTTTTTCCGAACAAAATACTTATCCAAAATGAACTGCTTATACTGATTTTTAACGGTGTCTGCTATAATTTTCGCTGTCATATATGAACTAGCTCGCAATTCAATACGTGGTATAGCTGTGTGCCAGCATAAACAGTGATTTACATAGATATCTACCACAAGAGTGCCGTTTACAAGTGTTACTGATACATCGTCCTTGATGTCCTCTTTAATCATTTCCTTTACTAACTTTACATAGTGTTTACTCATTTTTTGTTCCCTCTTTCTTTCTGGTATTATGTTATTTTGTTTCTGCACCGTGTTGGTGCTAAAGGGTGTACAGTGTTGAAACTGTAATCGTGCCAACCACGCACCCTCGTTAGTTTTGACTAACTTTATGTATTCTTAAAATATGTAAATTGAGTTGATGTAGTCTAATCGTATAGTACGCTTGACAGTATCTTGTTTGATTGTCAGTACGCCTGAATCAAGTAAAAATGAATCTGTTACAAAACGCTCTAAATCAGAATCTTTAAATTCGACCATGATATGTACTTTGGTTGATTTTTTCATATTAGCTCTCCTCACTTTCTTTAGTAATTCTAGGTGGAAGGACTCTTGCGTATCTGATAAAGTCCTCTTCTGTCATACCTAGAAGTAAATCTTCGACTTTGGTAGAGTTGATATTTACAAGCTTGAATGTGTCGGTCTGGAAAAGCTTCTGAATCTTTTTAAGTAATGCTTCATTGGTGTCATAAGTGCCACCGATAGTATACTCAAGAATCCGTACTTCTGCTGTTGTGACGTCAATTGTCATAACTTCTGCTGTTGTCTGTGTTACTGTCCTTGTAACCATTTTTTCTCTTGCCATAGTAATACCTCTTCTTTCTATTGTAATGTTGTTTGGTTTCTGCACCTTGTAGGTGCTAATGGGCGAACAGTGTTGAAACTGTAATCGTGCCAAACCACGCGCCCCTTTAAGATTATACTTCACGATAGGTTACTCTTTCCTTGCAACCATATGCATCACGTCCGTAGTCTTTATCAAACTTTGAAATGTGTTGTGCTGAAATATTTGTGTAGCCGTAAACTCCTCTAAGAAAGTCGTAACATGTGTCAGTGCTTTTCTCGATAAGTGCTACAACTGTTTTATAGCTCCTTAATACATAGAAATTAGGTGTTTCGTATACGTACGCTTGACAAGTTCTAAGACGTTTGCCATGATGCAAAACACTTCCATTTATTTCCTAATTATACCGGTCAACTGCCAACAAAACTTCCTTATTAGCTTCAATCTGTGCTTTTTACTCATTCTCATATTGCCACACCTCTTTCTGTTTAACTATTCTCTTCCCATGTTTCATATAATAGTGACCATGCCTGATTCAACTTTTCATTGAAATCTTGTTTTCCACATTCAGTTTCCATTTTCGTTGTCAAGTCAAATAGTTTATCTTCCAATTCTTTAATCGTTTCAATGTTATCCATATAAAATGCTTTTCTAGGCTTCATATTGATTTCTCCTTTCCTTTCTTTGTACCTTTATTATAGCACAGGTACGGTGGTTTGTTAAGTACCTTTTGTACTTTATTTTATTTTCCTTTTTTGTATCCCTTCTCTTCCTTTCTTTGTACCTTTATTATAGCACAGGTACGACGGTTTGTCAAGTACTTGTGTGCAACTTTTTGGGGAAACTGTACAGGGGGTTTGAACTTTAATGG
>ERZ834798.1802-NODE-1802-length-17338-cov-7.147023_pt1 | contig 17338 bp, 16 predicted proteins | sample MGYA00519689_ERZ834798 | MGnify/ENA primary metagenome ERZ834798 (study PRJEB31850, sample SAMEA3708761) | human gut metagenome | biome: human gut; feature: human-associated habitat; material: faeces | place: China | collected 2014 ...
AGCTGACCACACCGGGCAATGTCGCCGATCCCTCCGTCGCCGCTGAGATCCTCGCAGCTGCGGACCAGACGATCTCTTTGAAAGAATGCGCCTTCCTTGCCGACAAGGGCTATGACGTGAAAAACATCTACAACACCGTGAAAGCGGTCTATGAGGGCGAGGCATTTATCCCCCTCAATCCACGCGGCACGAAAGCCTCTAAAACGCTTTCTTCCGGCAATCCGGTCTGTGAGGCCGGACTGGCTATGCACAAGGACGGAAAAACCACCGACAATCATCGTACCCGGCAGAAATACTGCTGCCCGTTCCGTCAATCCAAAACCGGCGAATGTCCCTGCAACCACAAAAACTGGAATAACGGCAAGGAAAACCGGGGCTGCACGAAATATAAGACCATTCCAAATGATTACAGACTTTCCATTGACCGCGGCTGCCTCTGTTTCAAGAGGACATACGCCTTGCGTACAGAGTGCGAGCGTTACAATTCCCGCTTCAAATCCACAGGTCAGGAACGCCTGTGGGTGCGTAACGGAAACAGCGCGGCAAACCTCAACACACTGGCCCACATCTCCGCCCTGGCGGTTGCGCTGGCCGCTGTTCTGCACGGTTCTCACTCCTACCGTTCTGCCAAACAGCTTCGGCGTTCCGCCTGATCTGTCTTTTCCATACCTTTTGCAGGCGCGGGGTTTACCGCGCTATGGTTTTTGCGCCCTTGAGATGCCCTAAGCTCTTTTGATTCCCATTTGCCTTGTTTGTGGGCTGCTCCTTCTGCCTGTTTTGCTCATCGCTTTTTTCTGAATTTTCCGTGGACAATTTCTTCCCGATGGGGTAACATCATAGAAAAACAGGAAACGGAACACTTTTTCATGGACAAGTACAGCATCTTAAAGCAATATTACGGCCACAGCGCGTTTCGCGCGGGGCAGGAGGCGCTGATCGACGCGATCCTCTCCGGGCGCGATGCACTGTGCGTCATGCCGACGGGCGGGGGCAAGTCGCTCTGCTATCAGATCCCCGCACTGCTCCTGCCGGGCATCACGCTCGTCGTCTCGCCGCTCATCTCGCTGATGAAGGATCAGGTCGCAGCGCTCAAGAGCGCGGGCGTTCCCGCGGCGTACATCAACAGCTCACTGACAGGTGAGCAGATCCGCACGGTCTACGCCCGCACGCGCAAGGGTGCCTACAAGCTCATCTACGTCGCGCCCGAGCGGTTGGAAACGAACAGCTTTTTATCGCTGATGCAGGAGATGGACGTGTCGTTTCTCGCTGTGGACGAGGCACACTGCATTTCGCAGTGGGGACAGGACTTCCGCCCGAGTTACCTCGGCATTGTCGATTTCATCAATGCCCTGCCGCGCAGACCCATTGTCGCGGCCTACACCGCGACGGCGACAAAGCAGGTGCAGTCCGACATTCTGCGGCTCTTGCAGCTGCAAAGCCCGTACCGCATCGTGACGGGCTTCGACCGTCCGAACCTCTATTTCGACGTGCGCCGCCCGAAAAACAAGTTTTCCGCCCTCGCCGCACTCATCGACGAGCGGCGGGAGAGGAGCGGCATCGTCTACTGCGCGACCCGCGCCGCCGTCGAGCGCGTGTGCGACAGCCTGTGTGACCGCGGCATCGCCGCCACGCGCTACCACGCGGGCCTCACAGATGAGGAGCGGCAGCAGAATCAGGACGATTTTCAGTTTGACCGCAAGACCGTCATGGTCGCGACGAACGCCTTCGGCATGGGCATCGACAAGTCAAACGTCAGCTTTGTCATCCATTACAACATGCCGAAAAGCCTCGAGGCCTACTATCAGGAGGCGGGCCGCGCCGGACGCGACGGCGAGAATGCCGACTGCGTCCTGCTCTTCGCGCCCGCTGATGTGGAGACCGCACGCTTTCTCATCGAAAACGGCGGGGCCGACCAGCTCTCGGAGGAGGACGCTGCGCTCGTGCGCAAACGCGACTATGAGCGCCTGCAGGCGATGACGGGGTACTGCAAATCCGTCGACTGTCTGCGCGCGCGGCTGCTTGACTACTTCGGCCAGATACACCCCGCAAACTGCGGAAACTGCTCCAACTGTAAAGCGACCTACCAGACCGAGGACATCACGCTCTCGGCGCAGATGATCTTATCGTGCGTCATGCGCATCCGCGAGCGGCTGGGGTACTACGTCGGCAAAACGCTCGTCATTCAGGTCCTGCGCGGGAGCCGCGACCAGCGTCTTTTGTCGCTCGGCCTTGCGAGCCTGTCGACCTATGCTCTCATGGACAAAACGTCGCCAAGCGTCATCGAGCGGTACATCGAATACCTCGAATCTGCGGGATATCTCGAGGTCGACCAGCACTATTCGACGCTCCGGCCCACAAAAAAAGCATCCGCCGTGCTCTTTGACGGCGAATGCGTGCTGATGCAGAAGCGGGTGGAACCGAAGACAGAGAAAAAGCGCCCGCGCGGCGCGTTTTCGGACGAATTCGAGGAAAACAGCCTTTACGAGGCGCTGCGCGCCCAGCGCGCGGAGCTTGCCAAGCGCGAGAGCGTTCCCGCCTACGTCATCTTTTCGAACGCGACGCTCGCCGACATGGCGGAGAAAGCGCCGCGCTCGCTCTCAGAGCTTCTCGAGGTCTCGGGTGTCGGCGAGCGGAAGGCCTCTCGCTACGGAGAGGTCTTCCTGCGCACCATTGAGGAGTATATACAGCAGCAGGGGTAAAGCGGGCTCACTTCAGCACCGTGCCGTCTGCCAGAGTGATGGTATAGCCGTTGAAGTTGATGGTGCCGTTGTTGGTGAGGCTCGTAAGCGTGCAGTTGCCGGTCAGGTTCCAGATGCAGCCGCTCTCGATCGCGACAAACGCGTTGTCGCTGACGGCGGTGCCGCCCTCGGCATTGTCGATGATGTTGATGGTGCCGGTGAAGGTGCTGCCGTTTTTCATCGTCATCGTGAGATTCGAGATGGTATCGACGATGATGTCGCCAGAAAGCGTCTGGCCGTCCGCGGTGAATTCGACCTGCGCACCGTTGCTGCCGGCCGTGCCCCAGCCGCGGCTGGCACTGTTGCCGACCACGCGCAGCAGCGCGCCGTCCGCATCATTGTTGACGATATTCACGCCGGAGAGCGTCAGCAGGCAGTGGGTGTTCGTGATGTAGAACATGTCACCGCTGCTGCCAACGAGGCTGCCGCCGGTCATCGAGAAGACGGACGTGCCGACGTCCGCGTCGCCGCTCATGGACTGATAGATCATCACGTTGTGGACGTTTTCCGAAGAGCTCGTACCCTTGGTGTCGCTCATGTTGCCGGTGGCATAGCAGTCTTCGAGCGTGATGGAGTTCTTACCCTTGATGACAAGGGCTTCGGAGTTGTTCGCCGTCAGGTTCGCATTCTTCACGGTGATGTCCGCCGTGGAGTAGACCGCGGGGGAGTTGTAGCCGTTCGAGGTGTACGCGCCGCCGCTCACGTTGACCGTACCGCCGCCGCGGTCGGAGCGGATGGCCGCGGACGAGTTGCCGGAGGTCTCGACAACTAAGTTGCTCGCGCTCGTCGTGCCGCCGCGGTGTTGTTGCTGCCGACCTCAACGGTCAGGATATCGCCCTCGGCGAGGTCGCTGAGCTCGATGCTCTCGTCATTTTTTGTAATTTCCGCATTCGCGAAGTCGAGCGTCACACTCTCCTCGCCCGCGGTAAAGCTACTGCCGCCCATGTCGCCGGAGCGCTGCCGCTCGGGGCCTCGCCATCAGGTTTCTCTGGAGGCTGGCTGCCGGAATCACCACTCTGGCTGTTGGAAGAACTGTCCTGGCCGCTCGGCATCTCGGGCGGCTGGCTGTCGGTGCTGCCGCTCTGGCTGTCGGGCTTTGCGGGCGGCTGACTGCTGTCGGACGATGCATGATCCTCACTGCTGCTGTTGCCGCTCTGCGTTTCGCCGTCCAGCTTGTCGGGCGGCGTCTGGCCGGAATCGGAACTGTCAGACACGTCATGGGACGGCATACCGCCCGCACTCAGCTCGCCGAGCTGCATCGTCACGGCAGTGCCGTCAATATCGGTGATCTCGCCGGTAATCGTCTGGCCGAAGCAGTCCGATGTTTTGCTGCCGCACGCGGCGAGCGACAGTGTCAGCGCCGCCGCACAGAAAAGAGAACGAATCTTTTTGCTTTTCATCAAAAATGGCCTCCTTCGTCATTGTGTATCCCAAATGCTTCCGCGGGGCTGTCGTTTTTCGCTTTCCCCTTGGAACGAGGTCATGATTGCCCGCCAACCTAAAAAAACTAAAGGAAAGTTTGAACATTTTGTTTTTCACGAAAACGCAAAAAGCAGTGCCGCCTGAAATCAGGCGGCACTGTTCCTATTGATATGATGTTCCCACCGGCGCGGCGCAAGCGGTTAGTTTGCTCTAACTTGCAGTCTTTTGAAAAGCCGCCGCAGGGCAGCTTTCCAATATATCCTGCTTTCCCGCTTGCCTTCGGGAAGGTGATCGACCTTGCGTATTGTAGCACAGCGATTTTCGCATTGCAAGAGCGGTTTGCAAATTTTTCGCGATATTTTCTTTGCTATATACGCTTTCTCGCCCCGTCCGCTGCGACAGACTGTTCCCATTCCGTGTCCCGCGGCACTTGCATCCCGCGGCTTTCGCTGGTATACTATGTCCAGAAGTTAGATGTATTTAACAGAATTGATATTTCACACAGAAAAGACGGTGAACGACATGGAAGCATTTTACGGCATTTTGATCCCATTTCTCGGCACGTCGCTCGGCGCGGCGTGCGTGTTCTTCATGAAAAAGTCGCTCAGCGACGCTGTGCAGCGCTCGCTGACGGGCTTTGCCGCGGGCGTGATGGTCGCGGCCTCGGTCTGGAGCCTGCTGATCCCCGCCATCGAGCAGTCGTCGGCGATGGGGAAACTCTCGTTTCTGCCGGCGTTTCTCGGCTTTTGGGTCGGCATTCTCTTTTTGCTGCTGCTCGACCACGTCGTCCCGCACCTGCACGCCAAGAGCGGGCAGGTCGAGGGGCCGAAGAGCCAACTCCAGCGCACGACGATGATGGTGCTGGCCGTCACACTGCACAACATCCCCGAGGGCATGGCCGTCGGCGTGGTGTATGCGGGCTATCTCTCCGGCAGCGCACAGATCACGGCGGCGGGCGCGCTGGCGCTCTCACTCGGCATCGCGATCCAGAATTTTCCCGAGGGGGCGATCATTTCGCTCCCGCTGCGCGCCGAGGGCATGGGCAAAGCAAGAGCTTTCTGGGGCGGCGTGCTCTCGGGCATCGTCGAGCCCATCGGCGCGGTGCTGACGATACTCGCCGCGTCGCTCATCGTTCCGGCGCTGCCGTATCTTCTGAGCTTTGCCGCGGGCGCGATGCTCTATGTCGTCGTCGAAGAGCTGATCCCCGAAATGTCGCAGGGCGCGCACTCCAACATCGGCACGGTGTTCTTCGCCGTGGGCTTCAGCCTGATGATGGTGCTCGACGTGGCGCTGGGATGAAATACGGCAGGAATGCAAGCAGGAGGCGATACCGAGCGGTACGCCTCCTGCTTTTTATGCTGACGCCAGCCTTGCGCCTATTTTTCCACCCGAATAAGATTGCTCTCATACGGCCGCTTGCCGGAGAGCACTTCGTCGTAAAAATTCTGCTTCCAGTCGATGTAGGCGACGCTGTCCTGCAATTCCCGAATGCCTGCGCGCAGCGCCTCCTGCTTCTGCGCCAGCAGGATCTTGCGCTGCGGGATGGTGCGCTCGCCTTGCAGGCAGAGGGCGAGGTAGTCCTTCATCTCCTGAATGCTCATGCCGCATTTTTTCAGGCGCGTCAGGCTGCTGATCCACGCGACGTCCCGCTCGTCAAACACGCGGCGGTTGTTTTTGTCGCGCTTGACGTTGGGGACAAGCCCCTCGTTGCAGTAAAATTTTAAGGCCTGATAGGTCATGCCCGTTTCCTTGCAGACCTGCATCATGGTGTAGCGCATGGTAATCCCTCTCTGCTGCGTAAAAATTGTGTTTTTTCCTCAAAAACCTCTTGACCGGTTGTTACAACCGGTATTGATAATCGGCAGTATCAACCGGAAGTTGCCATCGGCAATGATAGCAAACAGCGGCGAATACCGCAAGAAAAACGGTCAGAGAGGATGCGTTATGATGAATAACTTTATTTTTGAAAACAAGACCAAGGTATATTTCGGCAAAGGCGGCGTGAAGGAGTACCTCGGCGGCCTGCTCGCAAACTTTGGCGAAACCGTCATGCTGGCCTATGGCGGCGGTTCCATCAAGCGCAACGGCGTGTACGATGAGATCATGGGTATCCTGAATGCCGCAGGCAAGCGCATCATGGAGTTCTCCGGCATCATGTCCAACCCCACCTATGCCAAGGTGCAGGATGGCGCAAAGCTGGCACGTGGAAACCATGTTGACCTGATCCTCGCCGTGGGCGGCGGCAGCGTTTCCGACTGCTGCAAGGTCATTTCCGCGCAGGCCAACTTAAATGAAGATATTTGGGAGATGCAGTACACGAAGCACACGCTGCCCACAAAGTTCATTCCCCTCGGCACGATCGTCACGGTGTTTGGTACCGGCTCGGAGATGAACAACGGCGCGGTCATCACCCACGAGGAAAAGAAGATCAAGGGCGCGCTCTGGGGTGCGCAGGCGGAATTCGCGTTCTTAGACCCGGCCTATTCGCTGTCCGTTCCCATGCAGCAGGTCATCTCCGGCGCGTTCGACACGCTGAGCCACGCGATGGAAACCTACTTCGGCAAGCCGGATGAAAACAACCTCTCCGATGATATCAATGAGGCCGTCATGCGCAGCGTCATCCGCAACATCCGCATTTTGCTGACCGATCCTGAAAATTACGACGCCAGAAGCGAGCTGGCGCAGGCGTCCGCCATGGCAGAGAACGGCGTGCTGAAGATCGGCAAGGTCACGGATTTTCAGGCGCATCAGATCGAACACCAGCTGGGCGCTTACACCAATTGCAACCATGGAGCAAGCCTGGCGGTGATCCATCCCGTTCTGTACCGCCACATCTACAAATCCGGCACGGCGCGGTTCACCCGCTGGGCGCAGAACGTCTGGGGCATTGCGCCCAAGGGCAGCGACGAGGAGACCGCGGTTGCCGGTATCGACGCGCTGGCCGCGTTTATTAAGGAAATTGGTCTGCCGACCAGCTTTGCAGAGCTTGGCATCCCCGCCGACACCGACTTCCGCGCCGTGGCGGATTCTACCAACATCACCGCTGGCTGCTGCAAGAAGCTGACCCGTGATGAAATTTGCGAAATTTTGCAGGAATGCCTGTAACGTCTGGTGTTTCCGTGGCGGCAGGACGTTGCCATTTTTGGCCTTTCTGCCTCTTGCATTTGGGCCAAAGCGTGATATCATAGGCCAGACAAATTGCGGAAAGGGGCGGTAGAGTTGAAAGCTGCATCGCAGAAAAGATCATTGGATATGCTCCACGGGACGCTCTGGGATAAGATCCCGCGCTTTGCCGTTCCGGTGGCGGCCACGGCGATTTTGAGCCAGCTGTTCAACGCCGCGGACATCGCCGTCATCGGCAACTTTACCGGCGAGCTCCGCACTGTGGCGGTCGCGGCCGTCGGCACAAACAGCTCGATCATCAGCCTGATCGTCAACCTGTTCATCGGCATCGCGCTGGGCGCGAACGTGACGATCGCGCACGCCATCGGCGAAAAGAACGACACGATGGTGCACCGCGCGGTGCACACCTCCATCGTCGTGGCGGTGCTGGGCGGTTTGATCGCGGCGGTCATCGGTGAGCTGTTCGCCGTTCCGCTGCTGAATCAGCTGAATGTGCCGGACGATGTGTTCCCGCTGGCGCTGCTATACCTGCGCATCTATCTTGCGGGCCTGCCGGTGATCCTGCTCTACAACTTTGAGGCGGCGGTCTTCCGCAGCGTGGGCGAGACGAAAATTCCGCTGATCGCGCTGACGGCCTCCGGCGTTCTGAACGTGATCCTGAACCTCTTTTTCGTGGCCGCGCTCCACATGAGCGTGGACGGCGTCGCGATCGCAACGGTGCTGTCGAACGCGGTCAGCGCGGCGATCTTGTGGGGGTTCCTGCTCAAAACGGACAAGGTCATCTGCCTTGAGCCGAAAAAGCTGCGCATCGACGGGCTGTGCCTCAAGCAAATTCTGCGCATCGGCGTTCCTGCGGGTGTGCAGAGCGCGATGTTCTCCATCGCGAATATCGTCATTCAGGGCGCGATCAACAGCCTCGGCACGGTCGTCATGGCGGCGTCGAGCGCGGCCTACAACATCGAGATCATCACCTATGATATCCTCAACTCCTTCTCGCAGGCGTGCACGACCTTTGTCGGACAGAACTTCGGCGCGGGCGAGATCAAGCGCTGCAAGAAAACGCTGCTGCTGTGTCTTCTCGAGGGCATCATCAGCCTCGGCGTCGCCATCGCTCTGATCCTCTTTTTCGGAAAGTCGCTGCTCACCATCTTCAACGGCGACCCGCAGGTGGTAGAGACGGGCTATATTCGCCTCATGCTGATCATGCCGTCGCACCTGTTCAGCCTTTGCTACGAGGTGCTTTCCGGCTACCTGCGCGGCTTTGAAATTTCACTGCCGCCCGCCGTTTTGACGATGCTGGGCGTCTGCGGCGTCCGCCTGAGCTGGCTGCGCTGGGTCTTCCCGCAGTACAAGACGTTTATGAACATCATGCTGGTCTTCCCCATCAGCCTTGCGACCACGGCGCTTCTAATGCTGGCAGCGGTGCTGTACTTCCGCCCCTCGCGCCGCTATGCGCATCTGCAAAAGAGTGATGGCGCGGCTTCGGCAAAAATCGAAGGATAAGACCATTCCCAAAATCGACAAAGCAGGGCGTTTGCCTTTTAGGCAAGCACCCTGCTTTACTTTTTTGATGGGGCAGCCGTTTCTAAATCGCGGATGGGAAATTTTCACATCAGCTCGCGCGTGAAATCAAGCACGCACTCGCGCAGACGCAGAATTTCCTCTGGCGTGTTCTTGCTCAGGTGCATACCGATGCCGAGCTCCCGTCCCGTTTTCGGGCTGACCGGCAGCGTCTTTACGCCGTGCGTCCGCCCGCGCATCATGATCTCCGTCATCATTGTGATACCAAGGCCCTTGCTGACCATGCGGATGACCGTTTCATCGTCCACATGGCAGGGGCGGATATTCGGCTTCACCTTTTTGGGACTCAGCGCAGCGTTCACGTCGATGTCGAAGCGCCCGTAGGGCATCAGGAATTCTTTTCCGTCGAATTCCTCGATGGGGAAGGTCTCTTCGCTGCCGGTGGGATAGTCCTCCGGCAGGATGGCGTACATCGCGTCGTAGTAGAGCGGTGTCCAGTCGCAGTTGATGTGGCTCTGCCGCGCGGCAAAGATGACGTCCGTGCGCCCCTCCTCGAGCAGCTCAAAGGGTTCGAGCTCGTGGTCCACCATGCGGAGATCCACGTCGGTCTCCGGACACACGCGGCGGAAGCGGTACAGAATTTCCGGCATCCAGTGCATGGCAAGGCTCGCATAAGCGGCGATTCGGATCGTCGCCGTCCGCTTTTGCGTGATGGTCTCGATCTGGTTTTCGAGCTTCGCCGTCGCGCTGAGGTATTCGCGGATCGCGGGCAGCAGCGCCTCCCCGTCCTCTGTCAGCGAAATACCGCTGTGGTCGCGCCGGATGAGCTTCATGCCGATCTCGCGCTCCAGACCGTTGATGAGGTGCGTCAGCCCCGACTGTGTGTAGCCCACGACCTCAGACGCTTTGGAAAAGCTGCCGAGGTTGACGGCGGTCATCAGAATTTCAAATTTTTTGCTGTCCATATCCCCACTCCTATAAAGGGTATTTTGATTTGTAATACACCTATTATAACCGAGCGTTTCTCTTTTTCAAGTGCAGGGTGTAATATTTTCAACACAAAGGAGTTGATTATCCCATGACTACTAAAAAATTGACCTTCCGGCAGAAGATTCTCGTCGCCGGAACGCTGTTTGGAATGTTCTTCGGCGCGGGCAACCTGATCTTCCCCGTACATCTCGGCCAGATGGCCGGCCGCAACGCGGTCGTCGCCATGATCGGCTTTATCATCACGGCGGTTGGCATCCCCATCTTCGGCGTCGCCGCCATCGGCATCACGCATTCCGACGGCCTGCAGACGCTCTCGAGCAAGGTCGGCAAGGGCTACGGCATTTTCTTTACCTGCCTTCTGTACCTGACCATCGGCCCGCTCTTCGCCATCCCGAGATGCGCGACCGTTTCCTTTACCACCGGCATCACTCCCCTGCTGGGCGCGGATTCGCCGGAGTGGCTGTATCTGCTTGTCTTTTCGGCGGCGTTCTTCGCCTTCGTGCTGTTCTTCTCGCTGCGCCCCGGTAAGATCACCCTCTGGATCGGCAAGATCATCAATCCGCTCTTCCTGTTCTTCTTCGCAGTGCTGATCATCGCGGCGCTGCTCTCCCCCGGCGCAGCGATCTCCTCGGTCGAGCCGACGGAGGCCTATCAGAACGGTTCCTTCTTTCCCGCGCTCATTGAGGGCTACGGCACGATGGACGCCATCGCCGGTCTCGCCTTCGGCATCGTGGTCATCGACGTCATTCGCCGCATGGGTGTCAACAACGACGACATCATCGCCGAGGACGTGCTCTCCTCCGGTCTTCTTGCCGGTGCGCTGATGGCGCTGATCTACGTGCTGTCCATTCTGGTCGGCGCGCAGTCGAGAGGCATTTTCGAGCTGTCCGAAAATGGCGGCATCGCCCTCACGCAGATCGCGGGTCATTACCTTGGCGGCGTGGGCCAGTTTATCCTCGCCTTCACCATCACCTTTGCCTGCCTCAAGACCTCCATCGGCCTTGTCACGGCCTGCTCGGAAACGTTTGTCAAGATGACGAACGGCAAAATTTCCTACCGCACCTGGGCGATCCTCTTCACGGTGTTTTCGTTTGCCGTTTCCAACATTGGACTGAGTGCCATCATCGAGTATTCCGTCCCGATGCTCATGCTCATCTATCCCCCGGCCATTGCGCTTATCCTGCTGGCCTTTATCGGCAAGTTCTTCGCTCATGACCGTGCCGTGTATGTCGCAACGATGATCGGTACATGGGCAGCCGCTATTTTCGACTGCATGAAGACGCTGCCCGCGTCGGTGCAGACTTCGCTCCGCCTCGATGTGCCTATCGCCTTTGCGGAAAAATATCTGCCGTTGTTCGACAAGAACCTCGGCTGGCTGCTGCCCGCGCTCGTCGGCTTTGCGATCGGCATGGTCATCCGCTCGAGCCGGAAGGGCGCGCTCGTCCCCCATGCCTGACGAACCAAATTAAAGTAAAAACGCACCGCACGGCAGAGTTATTTCTGCCGTGCGGTGTCATTTTTTCAGCGGCTCCGAAAACGGAGAATCAGCAAGCTGAACCGCAACCCGTCAAGAGGACAGTGAAAAAATATAAAGTTTTCCCGGCCAGCAGCCAAGCGCTGCTGGCCGCTTTTATGCGGCGAGACAAAGTGCGTGCTTTTCCATCGGCATCAGGATACCCAGATTGCGCTGGACACGTCTCGTGTTGTAATAGCGAATATACTGCTGGATCATCTGGACAAGTTCGTGCTTGCTGGTAAACCGTCTGCCGTAATAGCGTTCCCGCTTCAGAATGCCCCAGAAGCCCTCCATCGGACCGTTGTCAATACAATGCGCCACACGGGACATACTCTGCGTCATGCCCGCCTGTACGAGCTTGTGGTGGAAAGTGCGGTTGGTGTACTGGAACCCTCTGTCGCTGTGGAACAGAGGCTGTGCGTCCGGATTGGCCTGCACCGCTTTGTCGAAGGTTTTGAAAACCAACGGATTATCGTTGCGTTCGCTGAGTACATAGGACACAATACGCCGGTCACAGAGATCCAGAATGGCGCTCAGGTAGAGCTTGTGGATCTCGCATCCCTCATACCACTTGAATTCTGTCACATCAGTGAGCCACTTCTCATTGGGCTTTGCGGCATAAAACTGCCTGTCCAAAAGATTCTCAGCAAGATACTGCGGGTTCTTCGCCTGTCTGGTGCAGCCACGGTTGTTATATTTCACGGTAGAGCGTATATCTCTGGCCCGGCAGATGCGGAGCACCCGCTTGTCGTTGACATGGATACCGCAGTCATGGCGCAGATCGTCGTTGAGCCGCCGGTATCCCTTATCCGGGCTTTCCTCGTGAAGCTGTTCGAGCTTCTTCGCAAGCTGCTCATTCTCCGCAGTCCGTTGGCTCACTATACCCAAGTTTTCCTTTCAGCATTGTTTCTACCACCAGCTTCTTGAATTCTGGTGTGTATTTCTTGTTTGGCACTCTTTTTGGCATAACAAAACACCCCACTTGTTAGGTAGTATATCATACTGTCTAACATGTGGGGTGCAGTTCAGAAGCAGCGGCTCTTTTTCAAATCTTCAAATCTCTTACAGCGTGCGTACACGGTTATCAAATTTCGGCACGCGAATGCGGATGGTCACGTTATCATCCACGACCTCGCTGATCTGCGCGTCGCAGGTGGCGCTCATCAGGCGATAAGCGTCCGGGAAGTTCAAATCAAACTTCTTCATCAGGAAGTTGACCGCATCCTCGGTGCCGACCTTGACACTTTCCTCCAACGTGCGGCGGGAAGCAAGGAAGTACAGGCTGTCCGCCGTTTCGATGACCGGGCGCTCAATGGGACGGTCGTGGTAGACCGTAACGCGCAGGCACATACGCCCCGCAATCTCGATGCCCGTGCCGGAGAGCTCGCCGTCGCCCATGCAGGCATGCATATCGCCCACAGCAAGCCCGGCGCCCTCGGCATTAACAGGAAAATACACGCGCGAACCGACGCGGACCAGCTTGGTGTCCATGTTGGCGCCGTGGTCCTCAGGCACCGCGCAGTGGATCTCGCCGCTTTTCGTGGCGACACCCATCACGCCGATCATCGGCGTCAGCGGAAGCTTGATATCATCCGAGAAATGTGCGAAGCCATCGTGCACGGGAATGATCTTGGTGTTCGGCTCCGTGATATGATCACCCAGCACGCCGAGTCCGACCGATGTGACCATCACGCCCTGCGGCGCAAGGTCGATCGCCATAACTTCCACGCAAAGGGTATCGCCGGGGTGCGCACCGCTGATCGCGATCGGGCCTACGGCGCAGTCCATGATGCCGATGTCAATATCCGGGCGCTTGACGCTTTCGTCGGTGATCTGACCGCTATAGCAGTCGTCGCACTCGACCCAGAAGGTCTCTCCGTCCTCGACGGTATAGTTTGCGGGATTTGTCGGGTTGAAGTGGAAGATCACTTTATCTTTCGGGATCACACGCATGACATCTGTCCTCCCTTTCCCTTACCAACCTGCCGGCAGGATGCCGATCATGGAGCAGATGAAGTAGATGGCCGCAAGGCTGAAGATCACGATGATCATGCCCTGCACTGCGGGATGCGCGTACCAACCGCACTTCCACTCCGGCTCGATATCGCCTTTCTTGCGGGCGTTGTTGAGCATCAGAACGGGAACGATCGACATAATCACGCCGCCGAAGGTACCGGCCCAGCCAATGGCGTCAACAAAGCTGACAAGACCGGCGTAGGCAAGGATGAACGGGGGAAGCACCGTGCAGGCGATGGCGATGAGACGGGTCTTGGTGTCCTTCTCATCCTTGAGCTTGAACATATCGACGATGTTCGTGAGCATGGAACCGCCGACCGCCCAATAAGAGGTCATCATGGCGCAGAGGGCAAAAATGTTGGCGGTATAGAGCGCCCAGGTACCGAGTGCCTGACCCCAGGCGAGCGTAGCGACCTGTGTGACCTCCTCCGCGCCGGTCAGAGAGAGAACGGCAAGGGGAACAACGGCCAGCAGCACGCCGGTGATGAACATACCGAGAATGATGGCAACCGGGAGCTTCTTGGGCGTGTGGCGCATACCGCGCGCCAGCTCAGGCACGGCATACTGCGCGATGTAGCAGAAAATAGCGCTGCTGAGAAGGGGAACGGCATAGGTCCAGTTTGCGTATACGGCGCGGGAGACATCCGCCTTGCCGGAGAGGAAGGATGCGATCACAATGATGCCGAGCAGCACGACCATGCCCGTGGACATGAATTTCTCCCAAAGGCCGGTGGCTTTGAGGCCGAACCAGACGACCAGCACACAGGGAACGGTGAACAGCAGGCTGCCCGCCCAGTTGGGGAGACCGAGCAGTGTGCAGAGGATGTTGCCGGAACCTGTCGTGTAGGCGACCATGCAGCCGATGGAGTTCGCGCAGACAGAGATGAAGATCAGGACCGAGCCGACCTTACCGACATATTTTTCCGCAAGGCCGGGCAGCTGCAGGGGCTTTTTTGTACGCAGTGCGGACTCCGCCACATAGAGCATGGAGAACGTGGTGAACAGACCGGCCACCGCCAGCCAGAGCACCAGGATCGGCCATCCCGCAAGGCGGGAAGAATATGCAAGGCCGAGTATACCGGAACCGACATTGGCACCCACGATGATCGCTACCGCCTCATAAAGTGTGAGCTTTGTTACCTTGAGCGCGCCTTCTTCGACGTGCAGGTTTTTTTCTTCCATTGAGCTTTCCTCCTAAAACGTTGGGAGATAGGTTTTGCAGCCTTGCTCCTCTTGTGATTCATTTTACCGGATCAAGGACAACAAAAAGACAACAAAAATGCAGAGCATTTCGATCGCCTCTGCATTTTCGCCGTTTTTGATAGTTTTTAGCGAATGATTTCAGTCATCTTGCCCTGTAGCGATGCCGTCGTGATCTCCGCCCAGCTATACTGCGTCATAAACTCTCCGACAAAAGCATTGATCGCCGAAGATTCGCCGTTGAGAAACTGATAATAATCACAGGAAAACTTTTCTGTATCCACGCTGAGTTGATTCCGCCCCTTGATGACCGCATCTTCGCAATCCACCTTTCGCAAGGTGCGCATCATATCAGACTTAAAGGTTTCGATCTGATTTTTCAGCGCGCTGCCGTATTCCCGATCCTCATAGAGAATGGCCGCACATTCCCGGATGCTGCAGGCCGAACCGCGGCGAAATACCAGATACGCAAACAGCTCCTTGCTCTTTGCGCGGGCAAATTCGAGCGGTTTTCCCTCATAAAACACTTCAAAATTGCCGAAGCACTGGACACGCAGGGAAAGCTCCTTCCTCACAGGCACTGTGGTCAGGCCGATATTACGAAGTTCCTCCTCGATTGCCTCGGCCGTAACAGGCTTCATCAGGTAGCCGCGTGCATGGAGGGAATAGGATTCCAGCGCATACTGCGAATAAGCCGTAACAAAAATGATCTCGAGCGTCGGGATCGTCTTTTTCAATTCCAGTGCAAGGTCCAGCCCCGTCCAACCGCGCATCTGAATGTCCAGGAAGGCGATATCCGGAAGGATCTCCCCCGTTCTCACCGCCTCAAGCGCTTTCGTCGGATCGGTATAGGCGTGAACCGTTGCTGCCGGCTCAGCAGCTTGCAGCGCCGCTGTCAGATCGCTCAGCGCCAAAGATTCATCGTCAACAGCCAACAAGCAAAGTTCCATCATTCGCTCTCCTTTCGATATTTGGGGATGCACATCGTCACATTTGTCCCCTTGTCGATCCCGCTTTCGATCTCCATGTGCCCACCGCACACCGCGGCAAGGCGCTCACGGACGTTCCACAAGCCGATATGCTTGCCGCCCGCCGCAAGCTGCTCTGCATCAAACCCGATGCCGTCATCCGAAACAGTCACGACGAAATCCGACTCGGTCTCGCTTGTAGAGATGATCACCGTCCCGCCCTGAAGCCGCTGCATCACGCCGTGGCGCACCGCGTTTTCGACGATCGGCTCCAATGTGAGCGGCGGCAGGGAGAATTGCGTGACCGGCGTGTTGAAAAGGACGGTCAGATCCCGGCCAAAGCGCATTTTTTCCAGATCAACATAGTGTTTGGTATGCTGTAGTTCCTGCAAAAAAGGAATGCAGCCGGTATTGCTCAACGAATCGAGATTCCCTCGCAGGTAGAGGGTAAAATCCGTCAGCGCGCTCTCAGCCTCGCGCGCGTCAATGCGGCAGAGCGCGCGAATGCTGGTGAGCACATTGTAAAGAAAGTGCGGCTGTATCTGGCTGATCATAATGGAGATACGCTGCTGCAAGAGCTGCTCTTCCTGCTGCTTTTCATATTCGATCTGCACAGTGATATATATCTGGATGAGACAAAACGCCACAACGACATGAGCCAGTGTGATCTCCCCGATGACCGTGTCAACCACTACCGCGGCAGCCACCAGCAGCTCATAGAAAAGGAAAGAGATCGCCTTGCGGTTGGTCAGCATCCTCCTGAAGTTCAGAATGATGCCGATGTTGACCACCATCGGCATGGCCAAAAAGAAGAAGTAAAGCCACGGGTGATCCGACAGATGCCACGGGGCATTCTGAGAGTGCGACGTGATGACAGAGATCATCACGAGCAGAAATCCATCCGCGCTGAGGCCGGTCATCAAAACGGTATATCGCTGCAATTCCTTCGAGTCTTCATTGATGTAACTGATGAGATAGGTGCTGTAAAAAATGAGCAGTGGAAATGCCGAGGCGTAGCAGACAAAATAGCAGGTCTCGCGAAGCCGCGGAAGGGCAGGAAGAAAATCAAGCCCGATCCCCCAATAGATCACATCGCTCAAAAGCCCAATGGTGTTGATTGCCAGCATCCAGAGGAAATAGGAGCGAAAGCGCCTGCGCGAATGACTGCCAAAGACCACGCTTGCATAGGTCGAGGTTGTCAGGATGGCGCAGACGAGTTCCAGTACCACGCCGACCGGCGTGAGCGGATTTTCCGGAACATCACCGCGCGCAATGGCGTGAAAGGTCACGATCATCAACGCGAGCACAATACCGATCGTCACAAGACAGCCAATGCCCGTAGCTGTTCTCTTGTCTATCCGCACAGCCGTGTCCCTCCCCACTCGTTTGACCATAAGGGTATTTATTTTATCTTATTTTGACGGCCAATGCAAGCCGCTGACAGATGTTATAGAAAAGGCCGATTTAGTATTTTATTTCGCGTTTGTAGGTTTGTATGTTGTAAGAAATAAACCTAAAATGTAGTAATGCCATACAGATAAATCTTACGCAAAAAAGAAAAATTATGAAACCAAATGACCGTGTTCCACAATATTAAAGATGACGGGTCGTTAAATGGATATCCGAAAGAGGGCGAAGCTGTGGATGAACAGGAATCCTTAAAGAAGTGAAGCGCGAAAACGAAAGTGCGTTAGAATGGGTTATTAATCGACATACAGCTTACGTCAACACAATTATTTAAGGATTTTTCCCAAAGATGCTGGCAATAAAGGCTCATCCGTTCAGGAATGACATGGCAGCCAAAAGAATCGTCAAGAAGGCAAAGCTGATCCCAGAAAAAAGAA
>ERZ834798.1804-NODE-1804-length-17325-cov-2.713781_pt1 | contig 17325 bp, 12 predicted proteins | sample MGYA00519689_ERZ834798 | MGnify/ENA primary metagenome ERZ834798 (study PRJEB31850, sample SAMEA3708761) | human gut metagenome | biome: human gut; feature: human-associated habitat; material: faeces | place: China | collected 2014 ...
AGTTTTCTCGACTGAGATAAAATTTCCCTTACAGAACAACTGCTACAATCAGGTTATATACCGCACAGCAGATAACGCTGATCGGCACTGCCACAAAAAGCAGGCGGTTGAACAGGTGATTTCGGTCTTCCTCGTTTCCGCAGGAACCAAGAATCAGGCTGCCGCCGGATGAGAACGGGCTGATCGCACTGCTCTGTGCACCAAGAATCGTGCAGGCAAAGAGTGCTGCCGGATTTAATCCGGTTGCTGCCGCAAGTCCCGGAATCAGCGGGAACAGGGCTGGTGCTACAACACCGGTTGTAGAACTGAAGAAACTCATAAATGCGCCTACAAAGCTGAATGCCAGCGGAATCAGGGCTGTCGGAACATTGGAACCAATCCATGCAGATAATGCATCAATGGTACCGGCCTGAACTGCAACGGCGATAAGCATGCCGGCTCCGGCAATCATGAGGATGGTGTTCCACGGAACACGTGCGATAACTTCCTTCTGCGGTGCCAGATCAAAGAGCAGTGCGATGATGGTAAAGAAGAATGCCACCAGTCCTACATCAACCTTTCCGGCAATTTTTGCAATCAGCTCATTGCCAGGAACTGCCATCTTTAAGAGCGGGAATACCAGGACAATCACCATCATCAGAATCATTAAATGCAAGGTTGTTTTCTGTTTCTTGTCAAACGGCTCCGGGCGATTGAACGTTACGCCTTTTCCGATACCGCGGTTGCTCTTGAAACCGAAGCGGAAAATTGCAATCAGAATCAGAGAAAATACAATCGCGAAACCAAAAATTTTCATTTCATCTACAAAGGAATTCGTTGCTTCAAATGCTGGTTCTGCTTCATAAGCAGTATCAATCAGACCGCGGAATACGACGCCCAGCGAAGCTGTGGGGAAGTTTCCGCCTGCCAGTGCACCGCAGTTGATCGCCACCGCACCGGTCAGCTTGTCCATCTTTGCTTCCTCACAGATAAGGATGGTAATCGGTGCCAGGAATGCCAGAACGGTAAAGTATGCAGCGCCCATAACAGAAAGTACAACTGCTACAAAAAATAATGCAAAAGGAAGCATGCCCGGAAACTTACGGCACATATAGAGAAGACTGGCCGACATTTTTTCAAGGGTTCCATTCACAGCTGCAAAGTTGTAAAACAGTGATACTGACAGGATGACGAACATGGTGCTGACCGGCCAGAAGCCAATCAGTTCTTTTGTTTTCAATCCCATGCCAAAACAACCAATCAGGTATGCAAAGGCAATACAGAAAAATCCCGTATTGATTTTCGTTTTATATCCCAATATAACGGCAACCGCAATGGATGCCACCAAAACTGCACTTAACATATGACGCGTCCCCCTATTCTTCGATGCCCAACAGTTTTGCCGGAATAGTGTGCGTCATATGGTACACGTGTTCTTCCGGAATTCCATGATCTACCAGATACTGCATATATTCTGCCAGCGCCAGCTCCCAATGCGGGTTTTCTGTCTGGCCGCCATCGGTATCAACCATGACATTTTTATAGCCAACCTCTTTGATGAGTTCCAGGTTGTCTGCCAGATTGCTCTTATACTTTCCGCCGCCCATGTTCTGTGCATAGCAGCGCTCTAAGATAACGTCATAATCCTTTACCAGGCGAAGCTGATCCTCATGGCTCATGCCTACAATCCACCATTCAGGATGGGTTACAACGATGTTTTTTACTCCCATATCCCGTGCAGCTTCCACAACCGTGAAAATCTCCTCCGGTGCGATGTGAGCGGTTCCCAGTACCGCATTGTGGTCGCGGATCAGTTCCAGCACGGAACGAAGCTCCGGCACGATCTTTCCATCTTTTACGACCTCCACGCTCTGGCTCAGATCCTGGTTCATCTTCTGCATATGGTTCTTCGCCGACTGGGTCGGAAGCCATACCACCTTTGCTCCCAGGCGAAGCGCCACATCGACTGCCTTCGGATTGATGCCGCCGACTACCTTATTTAAGGTAATACTGCCAAACATCGTAAAATTGTTCGTTTTCCCGTGTACAATCTCGTTGTGGCGGTTGCACAGATACGCCCGATCCATCGTGGTTCCCTGATGTGTCTTGATGACGATAGCGCGTGCCCCAACCCGGATCGCCGCCTCCATCAGTTCGAAATCATCATACGCCCGCAGACGCAGATCTGGATTCGTGTGAACGTGCATGTCGATAACACCCTTCATTAAATCCTGTTTCATCTTGCTTATTCCTCCTATTTATAATCGTCCACAGAGGCTTTTTCAAAGCTGTGTTCCCTCGCCGGATTCCTATTCGATTTTCCAGCCGCTGCTTCAGTCTCTGCCATTGATTTTTGCTTGTTTTTATCTTATACTATTTTTGTTATAGGAGAAAGGCAAGATTTGTTATACCAGATATCGGAAATTCCGATATCTCGTGAGGGGGATTCTCATGGATTTAAAGGAACTAGACTATATCGTAACCGTCGCTAACGAGGGAAGCATCTCCCGCGCAGCTGAAAAACTGTTTATGGCGCAGTCGAGCTTAAGTCAGGCGGTCCGCCTGTTTGAACAGGATCTGGGGACGCCGATTTTCGTCCGTACTGCCCGCGGGGTCCGTCCAACCTCTGCCGGGGAGGCATTTATTTTCCATGCCAGACAGATTTTACAGCAGTACCAGGAGGCGCGCAGCGAGGCTTCGGATATTGAAAATTTAAAGGGCGGCACTGTCATTTTCGGCATCAGTACCTACCGGGGGACCTACCTGCTGCCGCCGGTCCTGAAAAAATTCCATGCCCTGTATCCACGAGTTCATGTGGAGATCTGTGAGATGGACAGTATTGATCTGGAAAATAAGATTTTAGAGGGACTTTTAGATCTGGCGCTGATAGCCGCGCCACCGGTTCGGATCAAACACGGTGTGGATTTCCTGATGCGGGATGAGATCATGATCGCCACCACCGCCGACCACCCGGTCATGGCGTTTGCGAAGCCATGTGAATCGGAGCCGGAACAGATGTGGATCGACCTAAAGGACACCGCACCATTTGAGTATATTCTGGGACCGCCCAGCACCGTCCTCGGACGGACTGGCCGCCGCTCCCTGCGCGAGGCTGGCGTGGAACCGCTGGGACTCGACACCTACCTCTCCGCCTCCTTCGCTGCGGCGATGGCGCGGGAGGGAGTCGGACTCGCATTTACTTACCGTTCCTGCCGCATCATGCGGGATGAGTTCCGCTATCTGCGGATCGGGAAAGATGGTATTTTCCTCGATCTGGCGCTCGCCTGGCCCGCTGGAAAATACCGCTCGCGGGCGGCGATGGCGCTCGCGAAGCTGTTTCAGGAGATGGCGCCGGAGCTGCTGAAGCGGTGAGCTTTTTTACCCCAGCTCCTCCGGCAGTGCCTCAAAGAAAATATCCTTCCAGGCACGTTTCAGCTGTTTTTCATGAACTACATAAGGCTGCACTCCAATATATTTTGGAACCTTATCACTAACCAGGGATTTAGCGACTGCAAGAGCGGCTGCTTTTCCCTGGTCATATGGTCTTTGGGTGCTGAGTCCTTTTACAAATCCTTGATTCATTTCTTCTGCAATCTCAAAATCCAGATCTGTGGTAAAGACAGCGATATCTGTCCGGTTCAAAGCTTTTAGGGCCTTGATGGCGAGCAGGGCGGGGCGGTCCCAGCTCACATAGAGCGCCTGGATATCCGGGTGCTCGTTTATCATCTCATAGCATACCTTGTAGGCATTTTCAATTTGAATAAATCCCTTTCTGGCAGTGATTTCAATGTCGGGATAGGATTCCCTTAATATTTTTTCGGCACAGTTATCACGCTCGGTAGTGCCATAAAACATGGCACCGTGGATGATGAAGCCGACTTTGGCGTGCGGTTTTTCTTTCAGATATTCACCGATCATGCGCCCTGTATTGGTGCCATTTTCCCGCTCATTGACGGAGATACAGGAGACGTAATTGTTCCGGCTGAAATTCTGCGGGACATTGCTTAAAAAGATCAGCCGCGTCATTTTGGACAATTCCTGAAATGCCGGACCCGTCTGGACATCGTCGGTGGGGATGGCGATGACGGCGTCCGGGTGCTGCATTTTGATGCTTTCGAGCTGCATATTCTGGAGGGCAGGATCAAAATGGGCGTCCATGGTGGAAATAATATCGATTCCGTACTGTTCCAGTTCATCCCGGATGCCTTTCTGATGCAGGGCAGCCCAGGCGGTTCCAGTGTAGTGGAAGGAGATGGCGACGCGGTAATTTCCAGTTCGCAAAAGCTGTTTTTCCTCCTTGGAGAGGCGGATGCTGTCCGGGGAGACGGCGTGTTCACCGAGCGGACCGTTGTCGATGATCCGGGTGGAATCACGCAAAATCAGCTCTACATCTGCGTAGCGGGTCAAAGGTGCGCCGGAGAGGTGGTTGATCTCGTCAAAGAGTGCCTGCGAGGCGAGTTCTGCCATCTGGTCGATGTCCCGGTGGATGCAGGATAGCGGTGGGGCGGTCAGCTCGCACCAGAGCATATCGTCAAATCCGATGATGGAAATATCGCGCGGACAGTCTTTTCCCAGCTCCCGCAGCGCCTTGAGAAGAAACATAGTCAGCCGGTTTCCACCGGCGATGATAGCGGTGGGGAGATACCGGGTGATGCTTTTCTGAATATTCAGGCTGATGGTATCACTGGACTGATACAGATTGATCTCCGCGATGCAGGAACTGCTCAGGGTATGGTTGGCGGAGAGAAGCGCCCGCTCATATCCGGCAATCTTGTCCTGTTTGGCGAGGCTGTCTGTTTTTTCTACCAGAAACAGCACATTTTCGTGTCCGCTCTCAAAAAAATAGGAAGTAGCGGAGTGAAATGCTTTGGTGTAATCAAAAAGGATCCGCGGAGTGACATCGTCATCGATGAATCGTTCGACACATACAAACGGGATACCGGATTCATAGAGAAATGAATAGGTAGCCGGATTGCTGCTTGCCGGGGAGAGAAAGATGCCGATGGTCTTGGCACTGGAGATTAAGTTTTGCAGGATGCTTTTCTCCTCTTCCAGGTTGTCGTTGGTGACGGCGGTGTAAAACTGATAGCCCTGGCTGGTCGCGTAGGACTGCAGCTGATTGCACAGATCGCAGTAGAGCGCGCTCTTGATATTTGGAAAGACAGCGACAATCTGTGAACTGCGTCCGCTGCGGATTTTACGCACCTTTTTTTTGATTTTTTCAGAATATCCACTTTCTTCAATAATAGCTTCGATTTTATCCACCAGTTCCGGGCTGACATAGCGCGTATGGTTGATAACATGGGAAACGGTGGCGATGGAGACGCCTGCCTTTGCGGCGATTTCTTTGATGGTCATAAAACTCCCCCTTTCTGGTACGGATTTAGTCCGGCTGTTCCTGCGCGGCTGGATTTGAATTTGCCGCAGTTTTGTGTTTCTGTTTTTTTGATTATAGCACAAAAATAGGAGCAAAACGATAAGGTAAATATAATTTACGTAAAAAATTAGAAAGAGCGGTAGAAGTGCATAAATATCAATAAAACAGGATGAATATATCGCTGAAATTAGTGCAATATGCCACAAGAGTATTGACGAAAGGGCATGGAATAGAGTAATATCTAGATATCAGACAGGGAGACTCCTTCCAGAGAGAAAAATTTTTACGTAAAAAAGAAAACTATAACAATCCGTTTGAAATGCACTAAACAGTGATGAAGTAAGAGGAGGATCAGATTTATGAAAAAAAGTCTTAGATTTACAGCAGCAGGTCTTTCAGTTTGCATGATGGCAGCAATGCTGGCAGGATGCGGCTCTTCCAGCAGTACCGATACAACAGCGGCAGCCGATGCTTCTGAGGCAGCGGCAGATACGCAGGGGGCTGAGGCAAAGACCAGCGATTTATCGTTTGCATTCTGTACGAATACTTTAAACAATACTTTCCAGAGTTCCATTGATGCAAAGCTCAGCGAGCTGTGCAAGGAAAACGGCATTTCCTATACCTGCCTGGATCCGGATTATGATTTAAACAAGCAGCTCAGCCAGTTATCTGACTGTGCAAACAGCGGTTACGATGCAGTGTTTGTTATCCCGGTTGACTCCGCAGGTATTACCTCCGGACTGGCTGAGATTGCAGATGCGGGTATTCCGATTTTCAACGTAGATACCGCGGTCATCGATGATGATATCGAACAGTTCGTGACACAGTTCGTTGGAACCAACGCATATATGGCAGGCCAGTTAGTGGGCGAGCAGATGACGAAAGATTATCCGGATGGCGCAAAAATTGCAGTTCTGGATTTCCCGTCCAATGAAAGCTGCGTGGATCGTGTCAATGGTTTCCTTGAGGGTCTTGGCGATCAGAAAGATAAATTTGAGATTGTAGCACAGCAGGATGGCGGTGCAGCGCTCGATCAGTCGATGGGACTGGCTGAGGATATCATCACAGCAAACCCGGATCTGGAAGCATTCTTCTGTATCAATGACCCGTCTGCCCTGGGTGCGGCAGCAGCTATCAAGGCAGCAAACAAGACCGGCGAGATCGGTGTATATAGCATCGATGCATCCCCGGATGGAAAACAGGCACTCTTAGACGGCGAGTTCACCGCAGTTGCATGCCAGGTTCCGCTTCAGATTGCAGAATATGCATTTGACGCAGCTGAGAAATATGTAGGCGGCGATACCGCAATCGATGAGAAGAAAGTATATCTGGATTCCCATCTGGTAGAGAAAGAAGAGGCCGAGAAGACTCTGAACGACTGGCAGTAATGAACTGCGAGGAAGCTTAACAGTTACGTGAAATAAAATAAAACATGGAAAATGCGGCGATGGGGTTCATTGCCGCATTTCTAAAAAACGGAGGGTTCTATGGGAAAAACAATTCTGGAAATGATAGATATCAAGAAAAGTTTTTCCGGGATCTATGCATTGTCAGGGATCAATTTTTCCCTGGAAATGGGCGAGGTTCATGCGCTTCTGGGAGAAAATGGAGCGGGTAAATCAACGCTTATCAAGGTCCTTGGAGGAATTTATAAACCGGACAGCGGAACAATCAAGATTAATGGTCAGGAAGTTGAGATAAATGGTGTTTCGGACGCCCAGGAGAAAGGAATCGGAATCATACATCAGGAGATCGTCCTGGTTCCGTATCTGACGGTCGCGCAGAACCTGTTCCTGGGACGGGAAATCAAGACGAAATTCGGCACCGTGGATATGCGGGAGACGAACCGCCGGGCAGGCGAGATGCTGGCAAACCTCGGGGTCAATATCCACCCGGATACGCTGGTAGAATCTTTGACGATCGCCCAGCAGCAGATGGTTGAGATTGTAAAGGCGGTATCCTTCGACGGACGGATCATCGTCATGGACGAGCCGACGTCCTCCCTTTCCAATGACGAGGTAGAACAGTTATTTGGAATCATTGAGAGATTAAAAGCAAAACAGGTAAGCATTATATATATTTCCCACCGTATGGAAGAACTGTTCCGGATCTCGGATCGGGTTACCATCATCCGCGATGGCGCCTATGTGGGAACAAAAAAAACATCGGAGACGAATGCGAACGAGCTGGTAGCCATGATGGTAGGACGGGAGTTAGAGAGCTTCTATGCCAGAGATTACAACGATCTGGAACATGCAGAAACGGCGTTGGAAGTGAAGAATTTAACCTGTGAGGGTGTGTTCTCAGATATTAGCTTCCGGGTAAGAAAGGGAGAGATCCTGGGATTTGCGGGTCTGGTCGGAGCCGGACGAAGCGAGATCATGGAATGTATCTTTGGAGCCAGAAAATACCAGAGCGGAACCATTCTTTTAAATGGAAAGGAAGTCCGCTTCACGACACCGATCCAGGCAATCAAGGCGGGCATCGGACTGGTGCCGGAGGATCGGAAAAAACAGGGACTTGTCCTTGGCAATACGGTCGGTTTTAACCTCACGCTGGCATCGATTGACTCTTATATTAACGGAATTGCCATCAGCGACCGGAAATGTCAGGAAGTGATTGATTATTATAAAGAAAAGCTTCATATCAAAGCAGTGGCAGACCGGGTGGAACTGGTGGAAGCGGGAAGTCTTTCCGGCGGAAACCAGCAGAAGATTGTCCTTGGAAAATGGCTGGCAATCAAGCCGGATGTCCTGATTCTGGACGAGCCGACGAGAGGCGTCGATGTCAATGCGAAGTTTGAGATTTATTCCGTTATTAATGAGCTGGCGAAGGCGGGTATCGCCGTTATCATGGTATCCAGCGAGCTGCCGGAGATCATCAATATGTGCGATAACGTATGTGTCATCAAGGCGGGAAAAATGACGGGAATGCTCGGAAGAGAAGAACTGGATCAGGAGAGAATCATGCAGTATGCAGCAGGAGGCGAAGAGTGATGAACGGAAAGAAAAGTACAGCAGGCAATTCGGTACTCTCGGTATTTACCGGAAATACAGGAATTATTGGAGTGCTGGTTATCTTATGTGTGGTAGTCGCACTGGCAACCGATAAATTTTTGACACCGAGCAATATCATTTCAGTGCTCAGACAGATTTCCATTAATACATACATTGCACTGGGAATGACGTTGATTATTATTCTCGGACACATCGATCTGGCAGTTGGCGCGATCGTAGCGATGAGTGGAACTCTGACCGTAGGATTTGTAGTTAATCAGGGACTTCCGATTGGCGTGGCGATTGCGGCTGGCATCATCATCGGTGTTGTGGCTGGTCTGATTGATGGTATGGTTGTATCGAAATTCCGTGTTCCGGCATTTATCATTACGATGGCAATGATGAATGTCTGCAACGGTATCGCGTATGTATATTCGGGCGGACAGTCCACCCGTATTACGGATAAGTTTTTCATTGCAATCGGAACGGGTTATCTGTTTAACATTATTCCGCTGCCGGTTGTCTATATGGTTATTTTAATTATCGTATTTAGTTTTCTGCTTTCTAAAACAAAATTTGGTACCTATGTGTATGCAATCGGCGGAAACCGTGAGGCGGCGCGTCTCTCTGGTGTTCCGATCAAGAAAGTCGAGATCATCGTGTTTACATTGTCGGGCGCCCTGGCGGCGTTTGCAGGTCTGGTTCTGGCATCAAGAATGTATTCCGGACAGCCGTCCGTCGGAAGCGGTTATGAGATGGATGCGATTGCAGCCTGCGTCCTCGGCGGAACCTCCATGGCAGGCGGACGCGGACGCATCAGCGGCACAGTATTCGGTGCGATGGTAATCGGTATTATTTCCAATGGTCTGAATCTGATCGGCGTCAGCTCCTACTGGCAGCTGATTGTAAAAGGTCTGATCATTGCCTGCGCGGTTGTACTGGATTCTCAGAAGGGCAATCTGGCACTCCTCAGAAAAAAGAAATAATTCCAAAAGTACATTTAGAAAGGCAAGGAGAGAAGAATGGATTTTTTCAGAAAAATGTCATTTGCGGATTCGACCGGTGATGCGATTCCGTTTTATCATGAAGGTAAATATCATATTTTTTCACTGACATCCCCGCCAGGAACCACGGTATATCCGGCTAGACTGCGTACTACATGGAGCCACTCTGTTTCGGAGGATCTGGTGCACTGGGAGGAGCTGCCGACAGCACTGTATCCGGGCGAGGGCGATGAGCCGGATGCGTCCGGCGTGTGGACGGGATCGGTTATCTACGGCGAAGGAAAATATCACGCATTCTATACGGGTTACTGCCTGACGGCAGAATATCAGCAGACGATCTGCCATGCGACGAGCGAGGATGGTATCACCTGGACGAAGGACGCGGCAAACCCGGTTATCACGCCGATGATAGAGTTATATGAAAAGCTGGACTGGCGTGATCCGTATGTATTTTATAATGAGGAAGATAAATGTTACTGGATTCTGATCTCGGCGAGACGGCTGGATATGCCGGTGACAAGACGCGGCTGTATCGTCCTGTATCGCTCGAAAGATCTGGTAAACTGGGAGTATTATGGTCCGTTGTATTCGGCAGGCAATACGAATTGTCCGGAATGCAGCGAGATGTACAAGATAGGCGATACCTGGTATCTTTCCTATTCCCGCTTTTCCGAGTTTGTCAACACGATTTACCGCACTTCCAAATCTCCGTTTGGACCGTGGAAAAAGCCGAAGAAAGACGGCATCGGCGGACGCCGCTTCTATGCAGCTAAATCCATGCAGGATGACAACGGGCGCCGTTTCTACTTTGCCTGGGCGCATGACCGTGCAGAAAACAGCGACCGCGGCGAGTGGTACTGGGGTGGCACGTTCTGTATTCCGCATGAGGTCGTTGCAACGTCAGACGGACAGCTGGATGTGAAGCTTCCGGAAGAGTATGTAAACTGCTTTAAAGAGAAAGTTGACTGGAAATACCTTCCGGTCATGGGAGAATATAAGCTGTATGGCGATACAACGGTTGAGCTGGATGGATGCGGGACAACCTCGTATGGTTTCCTGGAGCAGCCGGAAGAAAAATTCCTGTTTACCGGCACGGTGATCCCGAAAGAAGCGAATGATTCCTTCGGAATCCTGTTGAAATCCGACTGGGAGGCAAGCGGCTGCCTGTTCTTAGAGTTTGATGTGGCGATGCAGCGAGTATCCCTTCTGTCCCTGCCGATGGGAGTTGACCCGTTCTGGGAGCAGTCCTGTCAGGCAGTTCCGAAGGCAACCGAACCGGGACCGGATGGCGTTCGGGTGGCTGAGAAGACCTTTGAGATTAAAGATGGACAGGCAATTGATGTAAAGATTTCGGTCGATCATGATATGGTTGAGGTGTTCGTGGGCGAGCAGGTGGCGTTTACCTATCGTATTTTCCGGAAACCGGAGTACGAGCTCGGTCTGCTGGCGCAGGACGCGAAAGTAGAATTTGCAAATATTGCGATTCGGAAGTAAAATTCCTTGTGAGAGACGAACGGATGTGGCTGTCCGCCTGTGAGAGGGCTGGATGGCGGCACCATTGATATAACTTGTAATACGGAGGATGATTCGTATGAGAATAAAAACAGACATCACAGCGCTGGGAGAGCTTCTGATTGATTTTACTCCAGCAGGCGTTTCACAGCAGGGAATGCGTCTGTTTGAGCAGAATCCGGGAGGTGCGCCGGCCAATCTGCTGGCGGCGGCTGCGAAATTTGGAAGGAAGACAGCATTTATTGGCAAGGTGGGTAAGGATATGCACGGCGATTTCCTGAAAGAAACCCTGATCCGGGCAGGTATCAATACGGACAACCTGATTCAGGATGAAAAGTATTTTACCACGCTTGCATTTGTAAGCCTGAAAGAAAACGGGGAGCGCGAATTTGCCTTTGCGAGGAAGCCGGGGGCAGATACGAATCTGTGCATGAAAGAGATCGATCCGGAGATCCTGGAAAATACGAGAGTATTTCATGTCGGTTCCCTGTCGCTGACCGATGATCCATCCCGGACGGCAACCTATGAGGCGATCAATATTGCTAGAAACAGCGGTGCGGTGATTTCCTACGATCCGAACTACCGGGCGGCGCTCTGGAGTGATCCGGAGACCGCACAGCTTCGGATGCAGTCGCTGATTCCCTATGTAGATATGATGAAGATTTCGGATGAAGAAACCTCGCTTCTGACCCCGTATCAGGACCCGGAGGAAGCGATTCAGTATCTGCTCCGTCAGGGGGTGCACCTGGTGGCGGTGACGCTCGGAAGAGATGGCGCCCTGATCGGCAATGAAAATGGAATCGTAAAGGCGGAGGGCTTTTCCTCCCATGCGGTCGATACAACCGGTGCTGGTGATTCCTTCTGGGGCGGTTTTCTCGCTTCCTATCTGCAGGAAGAAACCTCGCCGGAACACCTGACCCGGGCGCAGATGATTCAGTTTGGCAGGGTCGGCAACGCAGTGGCAAGCCTGTGCGTCGAACGCCGCGGCGGAATCTCGGCAATTCCGGAGATGGAGGAGATTGAAGAGAGGCTGAGAGGCTAGAAGAAAAGATAGAGTAAGTAGTTGGTAACTAGCCTCAGATTGGTCATCTGTGAATGACACAAAACCCCAGAGAGCGGCAACTCTCTGGGGTTTTGTTGTGTGACTGTTTGGATATATTAATATTCCTCCACATGCAGCAGATGATGTGCACGATCGGATAACGGAGCTTCAAGATACTCGTCATACAGTGTCTGAACCGCCTTGTTTTCATGGCTGAACCGGATGGCGCTGCGGGCGTCGTAGCCGCGCAGGCACTGGTCGCGGTCTGCGCAGTCCTTCGGCTTATTCTGGAAGGATGGGCGGATCGGCTGACCGCCGCCGTTGATACAGCCGCCCGGACATGCCATGACTTCAACGAAATCATAGTGGCATTCGCCGCGTTTCATCGCCTGAATGAGGCGTCTGGCCTCTCCTAGGCTGCTGAGTGCTGCACAGTGCAGTTTCACACCCTTGATATCGATTTCCAGTTCCTTAAAGGAACCGATCTGGCGCAGAACCTTCAGCGGACTCTGTTCGCCGATCTCCGGATTTTCACCGGTTACGGTGTGGTAAGCGGTACGAAGAGCTGCCTCCAGTACGCCGCCGCTGGCACCGAAGATAACACCGGCTCCGGTTGCTTCGCCGAGAGGATCGTCAAAATCGCACTCCGGAAGTCTGGATACATCGATATGATCGGCCTTGATGAGACGGCAGATTTCACGGGTGGTCAGAACATAATCAATATCCTGTCCGGTTCCGGCGCTGTCCATGCCCGGAAGAGTCAGTTCACGCTTCTTGGACATACACGGCATGATGGAAACACAGGTGATATTTTCCGGTGCAATGCCTTTTTTCTGTGCAAAATAAGTTTTGATGACAGCACCGAACATCTGCTGCGGGGACTTGGCAGTGGAAAGCTGCGGCAGAAGCTCCGGATACTGGCTCTTTGCAAAGCTGACCCAGCCAGGGCAGCAGGAGGTGAACATAGGCCAGCTGTATTTATCCGGCTGCTGTAAGCGGGCTAAAAGCTCGTTGCTTTCCTCCATGATGGTCAGATCGGCTGCAAAGTCAACATCGAATACATAGTCAAATCCAACGGATTTTAAGGTGGATACGAAACGTCTGTCAGTAGCAAATTCCGGGGAAAGACCAAATTCTTCACCCCATGCGGCCCGGACAGCCGGAGCGACAACCGCTACGGTTACCTTGTCATCATTTGCCAGTTCACCGTGGATACCATTGATGGCTTCCACATCATCCCGCTCCTGGAGAGCGGCAGTCGGGCAGTGGGTAACGCACTGTCCGCAGAGAGAACAGTCGGATTCTTTGATTTCCAGATTGTGGGAAACATCGACGGTTGTATGGGAACCGGTTCCGGACACATCCCAGATATTTAAGGTCTGGATCTTGTCGCAGATCTGGACGCAGCGCATGCATTTGATACATTTTCCTGCATCACGGATCAGTGGGAAAGTAGAAGTCCAGATCATTTCCGGATATTCGTTTTTATAACGGTCAACGGTCAGGTTCAGATCACTTGCCACCTGTTTTAATTCACAGTTGGAACTGCGCACACAGGTGGGACAGTTGGTGTGATGCTGGGAAAGAAGCAGTTCCACGTTGATCTTGCGGGCTTCACGGACTCTGGGGGAGTTTGTGAGAATCTCCATGCCTTCCTGAGCCTGGTTGTTGCAGGAGGTAACGAGATGGTGGATTCCCTTCACTTCTACAACGCAGACACGGCAGGCACCGATCTCATTGATATCTTTCAGATAGCAAAGATAAGGAACGTGAAAACCGTTGTCGCGGCAGGCGTCCAGAATCCGGGTTCCTTCTGGAACCTGCAGTGGTATATTATTAATTTTGATGGATACAAGATTCGTATTTACCATGATGTGGTCCGCCCTCCTTTGAAGTTTCCATAACCGAAGTGATCGCAGCGCAGGCAGCGTCTGGCTTCCTGGCCCGCCTCCTTGAGGCTCATGCCGCATTCGGTAAGTGTAAAGTCACATTTGCGTTCTCCGGCTGGGCGTTCGGTCAGGTTGACGCGTCCACACGGAGTACGGTCGGAGAGATCCGGCTCCGGGATCTCCACATCGCAGGTAATCTGATGGTTGTAGCCGAGATACTGATCGATATTGGCAGCCGCTACTTTTCCGGCTGCAATCGCGCGGATCACGGTTGCCGGACCGGTTGCACAGTCGCCGCCGGCGAAAATACCCGGCATGTTCTGGATGGAGGTCCAGCCAGTCGCCTGGATCACGCCCCATTTGGCGTCGATTCCCTGTTCTACGAAGTAGCGGCTTTCGATGCCCTGACCGACCGCGGCGATGACGATATCGCATTCAACCGGGATAGAGTCGGTGCCGATAGCCTTCGGTGAAGGACGTCCGCCGCGGATTTCTCCCGGCATCTGCTGGCTTACCCAGAGAGCTTTTACCTGGCCGTCCTCGTCTGCTTCAATCCGCTCCGGTGCGTAAAGTTCCATGATCTCTACGCCTTCAGCCATGGCACTTTCAACCTCTTCCGGAAGAGCTGTCATATCAGCTTTGCGGCGTCTGTAGGCAACTGCCACCTTGTCTGCACCCAGGCGGACAGAAGAACGGGCTACGTCCATGGCTACGTTGCCGCCGCCGATGACACAGACCTTCTTTCCGGTAAGATCCGGATATTTGCCGTCGCCGATAGCACGTAAGAATTCGACAGCGGAGATAACACCGCCGGCATCTTCTCCCTCAATACCAATCTTTTTATCACTATGAGCGCCGATGGCGATGTAGATAGCATCATATTCTTTGCGGAGTTCATCCAGAGACAGCTGTCCTGGATCGTTTCCGACCGAAGTTTCAAGACGGACTTCCACACCGGTTTCCAGAATGACATTGATATCATCCTGCAGGCGCTCTCGTGGCAGGCGGTAGCTTGGAATTCCGTACAGCAGCATGCCGCCGAGTTTCTTGCGTTTTTCAAATACAGTGGTCTGATGTCCCATCAACTGCAGATAATAAGCAGCGCTCAGGCCGCTGGGGCCGCCGCCGATGATCGCGATGCGCTTACCGGTGGAGGTTGGACAGACCGGTGCCGGTACATATCCTGCCATATCCACAGCTACACGTTTGATACCGCGGATATTGATAGAATTATCCAGCATGTTGCGGCGGCAGCGGGATTCGCACGGATGTTCGCAGACGAGCGCGCAGGCGGTCGGGAACGGGTTGTCCTTGCGGATCAGGCGGACGGCGTCGGCATAACGGCCTTCGGCAGTCAGGGCGATGTAGCCCGGAATATCGACGCCGGCCGGACATAAAGCTACGCACGGAACCGGCTGGTCGAGGTTGCTGCGGCAGCGGTTATGTAAAATATGTTCCATAAAATCCTCTTTGAATCCGTCCAGACCTTTTAAAACCATCTGGGCGGCGGTATAGCCGATGGCACAGTCTGCTGTACTTTCGATGACGCGGGCAGTTTCCTGCAGCATGGTTAAATGCTTCATGGTTCCTTTTCCGTTTAGGATGTCTTCCAGAAGATTGGAGAGCTGCGCGAGACCGATTCGGCAGGGAACGCATTTGCCGCAAGTCTGTGCATGGCACATTTTTAAAAATGCAGCGGTCAGGTCGACAGGACAAAGACCTGGCGGGCTGGCGATGATGCGCCGTTCCAGATCTTTGTAAAGCCCTTCTACGACATTCTGAGCCTCGCTGTTAGTAGGTATAACGAGTCTGCTCATAAGGTATAAACTCCTTTCATAAATGTGAAATAAAATGCGTTATGTTTTTCGATGCAATTATGTGTTTACTATAACATAAAACGAGCGAAAAATACAAGATATTTATTGCGAAATATCTAAAAAAAGAAATGAAAGTGAGGTAAAAACAGATAAAATAGATAAGAAAGATAGGTATAAAGTGCGAAAAAATGTTGAATATATAGCTACGGTAATTTCATGACAATTAAAAAGTGATGAAATTGTGGATTGCCCGCAATTAAAATATCATATTTATGAAAATCACAACCATATATATGAAAATAATAGGGCGAAAATTCTATGATATTTTTGGCTTTACAGACGTTCAGTAAAAAACGGCAGGAGCCGTCAAGCTGCGCTCCTGCCGTTGGGTCCGCCCTGTCTGTTTTTGTTCAGTCCGCAGGCGTGTTCAAATTCGCGAAGTTTCTGTTCTGCCTCGGGGGTCAGATGGTTCGGGACATCGATCTGGACCGTCACGTACTGATTGCCATGGATGGACGGATTCTTCATGGAAACAATGCCTTTTCCCTTTAATTTAATCTTGGTTCCCGACTGCGTCCCGGCTGCGATCTTGCACAGGACATTGCCGTACAGGGTGGAAACCAGCGCCTCACCGCCGAAGACTGCGGTGGTAAACGGAATGCGGACGGTCGAGTAAACATCCATCTCCTTGCGCTCCCATCCCGGTTTCGCGGTGACGGTAATATTTAAAAGAAGATCGCCCGCCTCGCCGCCGCCCAGGCTGCGATCAAGGACGAGCAGTAAGCTTTCAGCGACTTTTTCAAAAATCACCCCCATCCGGGGGTGATTTTTTTGCTTTGGCGGACCGGGCCGGGTTATATTGACACCCCCTCCCGGGGCTGTTAAAATAATGCAGGATCCGTCGTTTTTTGTTGGGGAGGGACTGCCTGTGGCGTTCAGCAGCATCAGTTTTCTGTTTTACTTTCTTCCGCTCTTTTTCATTATCTACTATCTGATCCCCGCGCGGGCGAAAAATGTCGTCCTGCTGGCCGGGAGTCTGTTCTTCTATGCGTGGGGCGAGCCGCGGTGGATCCTGCTGCTGCTCGCGTCCATTCTCGTTACCTGGCTGCTCGGCCGGGCGATGCGGCCGGAGGCCAGCGCAGGGCGGCGGCGGGGGCTGCTGATCTTGGGGCTGGTCTTCCAGCTGGGGCTGCTGGTCGCGGTCAAGTACGCCGGGTTCTTCTTTGGCGCTTTTATCGATCTGCCGAAGCTGCATCTGCCGCTCGGCGTGTCGTTCTATACCTTCCACGCGATCAGCTATCTCGTCGACGTCTACCGGCAGAAGACGCCCCCGCAGAAAAACCTCCTGCGCCTGGGGCTGTATCTGGCCCTGTTCCCGAAGCTGGTCATGGGCCCGATCGTGCCGTATCACGAGCTGGAGCCTGCGCTGGCGCAGCGCACGCCCAGCGTACAGGACGTGTCAGACGGCTGCTTCCGCTTCACCATCGGTCTGGCAAAAAAGGCGCTGCTGGCCGACGCGCTGGCGGGGCTGGTCACGGGGATCTGGGGCGATCTTGCTTCGCTGACGGTGCTGTCCGCGTGGCTGGGGCTGATCGGGTACGCGCTGCAGCTCTATTTTGACTTCAGCGGCTATTCCGATATGGCCATCGGCCTTGGCCGGATGCTGGGCTTCCGCTTCCCGGAGAATTTCCGCTACCCGTATCTGTGCA
>ERZ834798.1809-NODE-1809-length-17282-cov-3.368724_pt1 | contig 17282 bp, 13 predicted proteins | sample MGYA00519689_ERZ834798 | MGnify/ENA primary metagenome ERZ834798 (study PRJEB31850, sample SAMEA3708761) | human gut metagenome | biome: human gut; feature: human-associated habitat; material: faeces | place: China | collected 2014 ...
CGCTGCGCAGCTGCATCGCGCGCGTCGTGCTTGAAAAAGCCGATGCACACCCCGAGGACGGCTTCGCGCGCATCACGCACGAGGAGATCTCGCACCACCTCGGTACGACCAGAGAGGTCATCAGCAGAGAGCTTGAGGGTATGCGCCAGATGGGGCTGCTGCAGACCGGCCGCGGGAAGATCTACGTGCTCGACCGCTCCGCACTCGAGAGTATGGCCAATTTATAGGCAGTTTTTTCTCCGATTTCATAGATGGCAAGGCTGCTTGGAAGCACGATTTCGCTTCCAAGCAGCCTCTTTTTTGTGCTAAACGACACATTCGAATCGGACATGCGGCGAAAAACAGTCAAAATACACAATGAAAAGTCGTCAAACTTGTGACATTCAACAAAACCGCACGGTCATGTTTAATTACGGCCATTTGTGTAACAAATGGTGCAGTAAAGACGGCAAAATGCGCTATATTGATAATTGTCAAACGAAAGCTTCTTTTTTTTCGAAGCAAGTGTTAGTGACAGTAACAGAAGAAACCGTGCAGACGGACTGCACAAAAAATACGGAAAACACATCATGAATGGGAGGTACACAGAATGTATTACAGCAGCGGTAACTATGAGGCGTTTGCAACGCCGAAAAAACCCGAAGGCATCGAGAACAAGTCGGCTTATGTCGTCGGCACCGGCTTGGCCGGCCTGGCGGCGGCTTGCTTTTTGATCCGCGATGCGCAGATGCCCGGTGAGCACATCACGCTCTTTGAGCATCTGCCCGTAGCCGGCGGCTCCTGCGACGGCATCTACGATGCGACCAAGGGCTTCATCATGCGCGGCGGCCGTGAGATGGATAACCACTTCGAGTGCATGTGGGATCTGTTCAAGTCCATCCCGTCGATCGTGAACCCGGGCGAGACGATCTTCTCCGAGTACTACTACCTCAACAAGGAAGACCCGAACTTCTCCCTGTGCCGCGTCACCGAGAAGCAGGGCCAGGACGCCCATACCGACCGTAAGTACGGCCTGACGCCGGGCGCCGCCACGCAGCTGCTCAAGCTGTTCATGGCGACCAACAAGTCCCTCGAGGACAAGAAGATCGATGACGTGTTTGACGATGAGTTCTACGCCACGAACTTCTGGACCTACTGGCAGACCATGTTCGCGTTCGAGAAGTGGCACAGCGCCCTTGAGATGAAGCTTTACCTGCAGCGCTACATCCACCACATCGACGGTCTGCCCGACCTGAGCGCGCTGCGCTTCACCCGCTACAACCAGTATGAGTCAATGATCCTCCCGATGTGCAAATACATCACCGACCACGGTGGAAAGGTGCTTTTCGATACCACGGTCACGAACATTGTCTGCGACTGCACCGAGGACAAGAAGGTCGCCAAGAAGATCGAGTACACGCAGGGCGGCGTGGAGAAGGTCATCGAGCTGACCGAGAACGATCTCGTCATCTGCACCAACGGCTGCCAGGGCGACGCGTCCGCTTACGGCGACAACACCCACGCGCCGGTCGTGAAGGTCAAGAACGGCGAAGGCCCGTCCGTCGAGATGTGGAAGAAGCTCGCCGCGCAGGATCCGGCGTTCGGCCATCCCGAGAAGTTCTTCAAGGACATCAAGGAGACCAGCTGGGAGTCCTGGACGGTCGACACGGCCAACAAGCAGATCCTCGATGCGATCCAGAAGATCTGCAAGCGCGACCCGCTCTCCGGCAAGGTCGTCACCGGCGGCATCGTCACCTGCCGCGATTCGAGCTGGCTCATCAGCTGGACCATCAACCGTCAGGGCCAGTTCCAGGAGCAGCCGAAGGATCACTGCCTGATCTGGGTCTACGGCCTCAACTGCTGGGACGACAAGGGCGACTTCATCAAGAAGAACATGTGCGACTGCACCGGCATCGAGCTGGCGGCAGAGTGGCTGTACCACATCGGCATCCCCGAGGATCAGATCATGGATCTGGCCACGAACGAATGCAACACCACGCCGTGCATGATGCCTTACGTCACCACGTTCTTTGAGCCCAGAGCCGAAGGCGACCGCCCGAAGGTCGTGCCCGATGGTTCGGTCAACCTCGCGTTCGTCGGCCAGTTCGCCGATACCCCGCGCGACACCGTGTTCACCACCGAGTACTCCATCCGCACCGCGATGGAAGCGGTCTACACGCTCTGCAACGTCGACCGCGGTGTGCCCGAGGTCTGGGGCAGCGTGTATGATATCCGCGACCTGCTCTATGCCACCAGCAAGCTGCTCGACGGCAAGAAGCCGCTGGAGTTCCTGCTCCCGTCGGTGCTGCCGCTGCTTGACCTCGTCAAGGAGCCGCTGGTCAACAACGTCGTGGTGGATCTGCTCAAGAAGTATAACATCGTCTGACGTACCACCCGTTAGATGTCGCATCCCCCTTTGCCCCGGCAGCCTCGGCTGCCGGGGCATTTTACGCAGTGGGGTGTGCGGCTGCAGTGTGCCGCAGCAGGCCGGCAGGGGAACGCGAAAAGCAAAGACGCCGCAGCTGCGGCGTCTTTGCTTCTGGATTCCGATGCTATTGCGTTACGACGGGGAAGGAGATGCACACCGCAAAACCTGCGCCCCATTCGGACGCGGCGCTGAGCGTGAGCCCGAGCTCCTTTGCGATCTCGCGTGCGAGGTAGAGGCCCATGCCGGTGGCCTTGCTCTTTTCGTGACCGGAGTCACCGGTGAAGCCCTTTTCAAATACATACGGCAGGTCGCATGCGCGCACGCCCGGCCCGTTGTCACGGACGGTGAGGACGGTCTCGGCCGCGCTGCACTTGAGCGAAAACGTGAGTACCGGCGCATCGCTTGTGTATTTCACGCTGTTTCTTACGAGTTGTCCGAGCAGGAAACACAGCCCGCGCCGGTCGGTGAATACGGTCTCGTCCGCAAGCTGCCGCTCGATACGAATGTGCTTTTCCTCCAGCAGCGGGCGGTAATCGTCGAGCACCTCGTCGATGCAGCTGCGCAGCGTCAGGCGCTCGAACCGATAGTCGCGCCGTGCGCCGCGCAGGCGCGCATAGTAGAGCATCTGGTCAATGAATGCCTGCATCCGGTTGCGTGCGTAGTCGAGCTTGAAGCCGACCGCCTCCGGCAGCGTGTCGCGCCGGTTGTCGAGCACGAGCGTCAGCAGCGCCAGCGGCGTTTTCACTTCGTGCGCCCAGAGCTCCACGTAGTCCTCATAGTCGTCCATCTGCGTTTGCAATTGTGCGATGGTCTGCTGCTGCGCGCGCAGCGTTTCGCCGAGCAGGTGTGCACCCTGCGCCTCGCACGGGGCGAGCAGGCGGCACAGTGCCTGTTCGTGTGCCGCGTCCGGTGTGGCCAGAAAGGCCGTGAAGGCTTGCTCTCGCCGTTTTGCCCGTGCGCAGAGCACGGTGCACACACAGGCGAACAGAAACACCGTCGCCAGCACGATCACGGCCGCCATGGCGGCGAAGGCCCGCGCGTCCGCCAGCCACAGCAGCAGCGCCGCGAGCGCGTCCACGCCCAGCAGCAGCCCCAGCCACGGCAGGTACTGCCGCAGATAGCTTCCGTTATGCTTCATGCGCCACCTCCAGCCGGTAGCCGACGCCGCGCACGGACACGAGCTGCTGGCGCATACCGAGGGACGCCATCGTCTTTTTCAGCCGCGTGAGGTTGACCTGCAGCGCGTTTTCGTCGATGAACTCCGTCGTGCCCCAGAGGGCGCGGCTCAGGTCGTCCTTTGTGACGGTCTGCCCGCCGTGCGTCAGCAGCGCTTCAAGCAGCTTGCCCTGATTCGGCGGCAGGACGACGGAACGGTTGTGGATAAAGAGTGTGTAGGTCTGCCGGTCGAGCAGGAAATCCGCGCCCTCGAGCAGATTCGGCCGCCCCTCGTAGCGCTTGAGGACGTTTCCGATGCGCGCCAGCAGCCGCTCTCTGCGGTAGGGCTTGGTGAGGTATTCGTCCGCCCCGAGCTCGAGCGCGTGCACCTCGTCGCGCAGCCGGTCGCGTGAGGTCAGCACGAGCACCGGCAGGGCGCTGCGCCGCTTGATGTCGCGGCAGATCTGAAATCCGCTCACCTCCGGCAGATTCAGATCCAGCAGCACCAGATCGGGGGCGAGCGCGAGCAGCTGCCCGGTCACGTCGGAAAAGTCCGTGATCTCCGTGACGGCGTAGTCCGCACGGCGCAGCATGTCCGCTAACTCCTCGCGCATAAGCGCCTCATCCTCCACGACGGCGATGTGCTTCATCGCAACGTCCCCTTTCTGCGTTATTCTTCGCGTTCCGGCGCCATCAGGGTCAGCAGGTATTTGCTGCTGGAGCGCTTGACGGCCGTCATGTAGATCCATTCTATCACACACAGCAGCAAAATCATAGCTCCGGCGGTGATCATCAGATCTGTCATGCCGCGCTGCGCCTGTGCGGTGAGCATGCCGGAAAAGAGCGCGCGCACGCCAAACAGGCTGCTGACCGCCGCCACGCCGACCGGCAGACCGAAGTACCAGTTGATCTGTGCCTTTGCTGCGCGGCAGAGCGTGTCATGCTCTGCGCCGAGGCGCACGAGCGTCCGGTAGCGGCGCGCGGCCTTCTGCTGGCCCATGAGAAACTGCACGCCGATGACGGTGTTGGCCACGACGAGGAAGATGATCGCCAGATAAATGGTCAGGTAGCTTGCCGCGACGATGTAAAACAGCTCCCGGCCGAGGTTCTGCAGATAACTTTCGTATTTCAGGCCGAGTGGGTTGAGCAGCGCGTTCATGTCCGCGATGGCGTTCATGAGGCTCTTGCCCTCCGTCATGGACGGGGCGAGCACGCCGTCGAGGTAGACGTCATAGTCGCCCTGCGTGTAGTGTTCAAACACCGCATCCGGCACGATGAGCGCGAACAACATCGTGATCGACCGGTCGGTGACGACGCTCACCGACTGCACCTGCCCCACGAGCGTGAACGGTGCACCGTCGATCGTGATGGCCGAGTCCTCTGCGATCAGGCGGTTGATCAGCGCCGTGCGGCTGGCCAGGGAGACCTCACTGTCGCAGTAGACGGCGGCCTCATCGTCCGCAAGCGTCAGCTCCGGCAGACCGGCCGCGGCCAGCAGACGGTTGTAGCCGCTGAGCGCGATGAGGTGCGGGTAGCCCACGGCCTCCAGCATGTATTGCAGCTGCTGCCGCTCGTCGGAGACGGGCATGGCATCGATGGTGCGCTGCAAGGCGGGGAATTTCACGGTGTTCTGGTAGTCCGTGCTCGTGCGCACGCGGCCGATGCGCATCTCGAAGAGGTCGGAAAAAGCGTTGTCGAGCCCGTGCGCCGTCAGCGTTTCGCGCACGGCGTCGGCGCTTTTGCTGTCGGTGGGGAAGGTATAGTCGAGCGTGTGCGTCTCGGCTCTGGACGAGCGCGCGGTCGCAACGCCCGCGCCGAAGCAGCACAGCGCAGCCAAAATCAGCAGCGAACAGATTGCCAACGCGCCGGAGCGGTGGATGACCGTTTCCTCGACTTGGCGAAAGTTAAATACCCGCAGTTTGCCAGCGCGGTCTCCGCGCCGGGCCAGCCGGTCGATGATGACGCGCAGCCCGTAAAACAGCAGCAGCGTGCCCGCCACGCCGAGCGCGAGCGTGCCCGCCATGTAGCGCAGGCCGCTCCACGCGTACCCGCGGATGGCAAACGTGTACGCTCCGGCGAGCAGTGCCGCGCCCAGAACGAGCGCCACGGCGTAAACGACGGCGGGGCGCTGCTTTTTCGTGCCCTCCGGCGCTTGTGTGAGCAGCGCGCCGATCTCCTCACGCACGATCTTCCCGCTGAGGATGAGCGAGGCCAGCAGCTTGATCAGAAGAAAGCCCGCAGCCGTCCAGCCGATGGCGGACAGCGACAGCGCGAAGCGGTGCCCCACGATGCCGAGCCCGACGAGCCGCGCCGTGACGAGGCTGATGACCTCCGAAATGAGCACCGCCGCCGGCAGCCCGATGGCCAGCGCGATGAGGCTCGAGCGCAGATCCTCCGCCAGCAGCATACCGAAGAGCTTGCGCCGCTGCATGCCCAGCATGAGGTACACGCCGAATTCGTGCCGCCGCCGCGCAAGCTGGAAGCGGTTGGCGTAGTATACGAGAAAGAACAAAATGAACAGCGTCAGCCCATACAGCACCGGGACGAGCGACAGCAGCCGGTTTACGGCGTCGCTCTCCATGCGCTGGAGGAACACCATCACGTCCTGATGCGACAGGGAGAGGATGATGTAAAACGCGATGATCGCAATGAGCAGGGACGTGAAAAACAGCCCGTTTTCCCGGCGGCTGCGGCGGCTGTTGCGTTTGACGAGTTCAGAGAACATTCGCACTGCCCCCTCCCAGCTGCGCCATGACGGCCAGGATGCGCCCGTAAAATGCCTGCTGCGTCTCGTCCGGCACGTCGCGCCGCAGCTCGTGGAAGAGCACGCCGTCCTGAATGAAGAGAATGCGCTTGCAGTAGCTTGCGGCGTTGCAGTCGTGCGTCACCATGAGGATGGTCGTGCCGGCGTCCGTGTTCAGGCCGGAGAGCTTTTCCATGAGCGCGCGGGCGTTTTTCGAGTCGAGCGCGCCGGTCGGTTCGTCCGCCAGCACGATCTCGGGGCCGAGGATGAGTGCGCGCGCCGCCGCGATGCGCTGCTTCTGCCCGCCGGACATCTGCGCCGGAAACTTGTCGAGCACGTCCGTCACCTCAAGGTAATCGGCGAGCTTTTGCAGCCGGGCACAGCTCTCAGCCTCAGACGCGCCGTGCAGCGACAGCGGCAGGAGGATGTTTTCGCGGCCAGTGAGGTTATCAATGAGCTCAAAGTTCTGAAACAGGTAGCCGATCTCCTTGCCGCGGTAGTCGGCCAGCGCTTTTCCGTGCAGCGTCGTGACGCACTTGCCGTGCAGGGCGACGGCGCCGGCGGTCGGCGCGATGACGGTCGCGATGCAGTTGAGCAGCGTCGATTTGCCCGAGCCGCTGCTGCCCATGATGCCAAGAAACTCGCCCGGCATGACCTGAAACGAGATGCCGTCGAGCGCACGGGTCAGATTCGGCTCCTTGCCATAATATTTCTTCAGGGCTGCAATTTCGAGAATTGGGTCCATTGCACATACCTCCTTTGGATTCTGCTGCCATGGTACAACACCCGGCGCGGAAAATCCACTTACAGTGGCTGAAAGTATTTTTCGCCCGGCTTGACAGCTGCGCGGCGGCACGATATGCTGAAATCATGGCCCCGCAACCACTGGTTGACACATTTGACAGTCGCCTTGGTGGCGCGCAACCGGCTAATTTGATATCCTGTCCTCAGCCGGAAACGGAAAAACAACACGGGAGGAAGCCGATTATGATACTGGCAGATAAGATCGTGACCCTGCGCAAGCGCGCCGGCTGGTCACAGGAGGAACTGGCGGCACAGCTGGGTGTGTCGCGCCAGTCGGTGTCGAAGTGGGAGGGCGCGCAGTCCGTGCCCGATATGCAGAAGGTCGTGCAGATGAGCCGCCTGTTCGGCGTCACGACCGACTACTTGTTAAAAGAAGAGCTCGGCGAGCCGGAACCGGCTCAGAGTGAGCCGGATGCGCCGCTGCGCTGCGTGACGATGGAGCAGGCGGCGGACTATCTGTCGCTGCGGCGGGCGGCCGCGCCGAAACTCGCGGCGGCGACGCTGTTGTGTGTGCTCTCACCGGTGGCGCTGCTTTTGCTTGCCGCGCTCAGCGACCGGCCGGGCGCGGCCCTCTCGGAAAATGCGGCGGCGGGCATCGGTCTGTGCGTGCTGCTGGTGCTTGTGGCGGCTGCGGTGGCGGTGTTCATCACGTGCGCCGCGCAGGTGAAAGCGTATGCTTTTCTGGAGACCGAGCCGTTTGAGACGGCCTGCGGTGTGACCGGCATGGTGCGTGAGCGCCGGGCGGCGGCTGCACCGGAGCACACGCGTGGAAAGGTCGCGGGCACGGTGCTGTGCATCCTGTCAGCGGTGCCGCTGTTTATCGCCGTCTGTCTGAACGGGCCGGATCTGCTGTATGTTGCGGCGGTCTGTCTGCTGCTCGTACTGGCGGGTGTTGGCAGTGCGTTGTTTGTCTATGGCGGCGTGTATCAGGCGGCGATGGACCGGCTGCTCGAAGAGGGCGACTATGTCCGGCCGCGCAAGCGGCAAAACGGTGTTGTTGGCGCAATCAGCAGCATCTACTGGCTCACGGTTACGGCGGCGTATCTGCTCTGGACGTTCGGACCGTGGTGGGACGCGCAGCCGCAGGACACATGGATCCTCTGGGCGGTCGCGGGGGTGCTCTACGGCGCGGTCATGGCGCTCGTGCGCGGGATTCGAAAATGAAGTGCTTGCTGGGAATAGAAAAAGAAAAGAGCCGCAGGCGGCCGCCTGCGGCATTTGCGATTCTTATTCAGGAATGTTACAGCGTGTTCTCGCCGGTCTCGAGACCGATGACCTCGTCCACCGGCAGCGAGAGGATGATGCCGTGCGCATCCGTGCGCAGGCCGCAGGCGTCGCTGATGGCGTTCATGACGGCGGCCTTTTTCTCGCGCGGCGTGACGATGACGACAAACTCCTCTTCCTCCTGCATGGAGATGCCGAGCTTGCGGCTGATGCGCTCGGAATTCTGGCGGCGTCCCTTGAGGATCGTGCCGCCCATGGCGCCTGCGCTTCTGGCGGCGTCGATGGCGTCGCTGCTGTAGCCGTTGCTGAGCGCGACCCAGATGGCGGCGTAACCTGCGCCGGTTTGCATATCGGACATTTCGCTACACACCCTTTCTTCGATCTTCTGTTCTGTGGTCTCGCGCAGCTGGTCGTTCATGAGCTGGAGCAGCGGCCGCTGCAGCCCCGTGATCGGGATCGTCAGCACGATGCCGCCGCCGCGCTTATGCAGCGGGATGCGCTGCTGCAGCGCGTCAAGCAGGTCGCGCACGAGAAACTTCGGCAGCAGCCCGATCGTGAGCAGGCGGCTGCTGCCGCTCAGCCCGAAGATGTCGAGCATTTCCGACGGCGCCGTGCCGTGTCCCTGACACTGGTAGTAGATCGGGATGCGGAAATTCTGAAACGTCTGCTCGAGCTTGCGGCGGTATTCATGGCTCGTGATGATGAGCACCATGCGCGGTGCGAGTCGGTTTTCGGAATGTATCATATCTCTTCGTCCTCCAGGTCGATGACACCGTCATCGGGCAGCAGGTCAGTTTTGTCCTCGGCCACGGCTTTGGCTTTGTGTACGTAAATGACGCCCATGATCTGAATGGCGACCGGCGGCGCGAGCGCGACGAGCGCCACCACGCCGAAGGCGTCCGTGACGACGTTGCCGCCGAGCGCGGTGCACGCGCCCATGGCCAGCGGCAGCAGAAAGGTGGAGGTCATGGGCCCGCTCGCCACGCCGCCGGAGTCGAAGGCGATGCCCACGAACACGGACGGCACGAAGCGTGCGAGAATGAGCGCGAGCGCGTAACCCGGCACAAGGATCCAATAGATGCTGATGCCGGTCAGCACGCGCACCATCGACAGCATCACCGCGCAGGCCACGCCGATGGACAGCGCCGTGTTCATCATGCTCTGCGACACCGTGCCGCCGGTGACATCCTCAACCTGCTTGTTGAGCACCTGCACGGCGGGCTCCGCCTTGACGATGTAGTAGCCGATGAGCGCGCCGATCGGGATGAGCACCCAGCGGTACGTGTTGTCCGCCAGGCCTGAGCCGAGCAGGTTGCCCACGGGCGTAAAGCCGATGTTCACGCCGGTCAGAAACAGGATCAGACCGATGACGGTGTACAGAAAGCCGACGCCGGTGCGCAGCAGCTGCCGCCGGCGGTAGTAGTGCGTCAGCAGCTGGAACAGCACGCACACCGCTACGATCGGCAGGATGCTCAGCAGTACTTCCTTCGCGTAGTCCGGCAGGCCGATGGCGAACTGCTGTGCCACGTCGCGCGTTGTGACGACCGGCGCGATCTCCACGGCGGAATAGATCGCATCGCTCGGGTGGTAGAAGATGCCGAGCAGCAGCACCATCAGGATCGGCCCGACGCTGCACAGCGCGACCAGACCGAAGCTGTCGTCATCGTGCCCCTGCGCGGCCGACACGCCGACGCCCAGCGCCATGATAAACGGTACGGTGATCGGCCCCGTCGTGACGCCGCCGGCGTCAAACGCGACGGCGAGAAAATCCTTCGGGGAAAACAGCGTCAGCGCAAACAGCAGCGCGTACGCGATCAGCAGACACTTTGCCAGTGACGCGCGATAGAAGATGCGCAGCACGGCCAGCGCCAGAAAGACGCCTACGCCGACAGCGACTGTCCAGATCAGGACGTTGTTGGGGATGGACGCGACCTGATTTGCAAGCACCTGCAGATCCGGTTCTGCGATGGTAATGATCGTACCGAGCGCAAACGACACGAGCACGACCAGAATGACCTTTTCACGTTTTGCCAGCGTCTTGCCGACGCCTTCGCCAAGCGGGGTCATGGACATTTCAGCGCCGAGCTGGAAAAAGCCCATGCCGAAGATCAGCAGCACGGCGCCGGTCAGGAACAGTGCCAGCGTGCCGATCTCCATCGGGACGAGCGTGATGCTCAGCACCAGCACGATCAGCGTGATCGGCAGGACGCTGGAGAGAGATTCCTTTACTTTTTCTTTCAGCTTTTCATTCATACGGTTGCGGTGGTCCTCCTTTCGCGGGGGTCAGGATCGCTGCACGACCGCATTGCAGTCTGTCAGGTGCGGTTGAGAATGGCCATGAACTCCTCGCCGGTAATGGTCTCCTTCTCGTAGAGATACTTGGCCAGCTCGTCGAGCTTGGCGCGGTTTTCGGTGAGGATGCCGATGGCCTTGGCGTGCTCTTTTTTCACGAGCGCGACGACCTGATGGTCGATCTGCGTCTGTGTCTCAGCCGAGCAGGCGAGGGAGGCGTCGCCGCCGAGGTACTGGTTCGTGACCGTCTCGAGCGCGACCATGTCAAACTCCTCGCTCATGCCGTAGCGTGTGATCATGCCGCGGGCGAGCTTCGTCGCCTGCTCGATGTCGTTGGATGCACCGGTGGAGACGATGCCGAAGCGCACCTCCTCGGCGGCGCGGCCGCCGGTGAGCGTGGCGATCTTGTTTTCCAGCTCCTCTTTTGTCATGAGGTAGTGGTTGCCTTCCTCGACCTGCATCGTGTAGCCGAGCGCGCCGGATGTGCGCGGGATGATGGTGATCTTCTGCACGGGGGCGGAGTGCGTCTGCAATGCGGCGACGAGCGCGTGGCCGATCTCGTGGTAGGCGACCGTCCACTTTTCCTTGTCGGTGAGGATGGCGTTTTTCTTCTGATAGCCCGCGATGACGACCTCAATGCTCTCCTCAAGGTCGGACTGCGTGGCAAAGCGCCGGCCGTCGCGCACGGCGCGCAGCGCGGCCTCGTTGACGATGTTTGCAAGCTCTGCGCCCGAGGCGCCGGAGGCCATGCGCGCGATCTGGCCGAAGTCCACGTCCTCGGCGACCTTGATCTTGCGGGCGTGCACCTTGAGGATCTCCTCGCGGCCCTTGAGGTCGGGCAGCTCCACGGGCACGCGCCGGTCAAAGCGGCCGGGCCGCGTGAGCGCGGGGTCGAGCGATTCGGGGCGGTTCGTGGCGGCGAGGATGATGACGCCGTTGTTGCCCTCGAAGCCGTCCATCTCGGTCAGCAGCTGGTTGAGCGTCTGCTCGCGCTCGTCATTGCCGCCGACCTGCCCGTCGCGCTTTTTGCCGATGGCGTCGATCTCGTCGATGAACACGATGCAGGGGGCTTTCTCCTTGGCCTGCCGGAACAGGTCGCGCACCTTGCTCGCGCCCATGCCGACGAACATCTCCACAAATTCCGAGCCGGAGATGGAGAAAAACGGCACGTTTGCCTCGCCGGCAACGGCCTTGGCCAGCATCGTCTTGCCGGTTCCCGGAGGGCCGACGAGCAGGATGCCCTTGGGCATGGACGCGCCGATCTCCTGATACTTCGACGGGTCGTGCAGATAGTCGACGATCTCGGTCAGGTTCTCCTTGGCCTCGTCTTCACCGGCGACGTCGGAAAACTTGATGCCCTCGGCGGACTTGACATAGACCTTTGCGTTCGAGCCGCCGAGCCCGAACATCATGGAGTTCGGCCCGCCGGCCTTGTTCGTCATGCGCTTGAGCATGAACTGGCCGAGGGCGACAAAAAACACGATCGGCAGCAGCCACGTCAGCAGAAACGACAGAAACGGCGACATCTCCTCGACGATCTCGCTCGAGAACTCCGCGCCGGAGTCCTTCAGGCGGTAGATCAGGTCGGGATCGTCCATCGGGCCGGTTTTGTAGATCTGGGTGTCGTCTTTGTTTGTGAAGATGATCTGGTTGTCCTGCACCTCCACGCGGCCGATCTCTTTGTTCTCCGTCATGGTCATGAACGTGCCGTAGTCGACCTCCTTGACCTGCCGCTGGCTCAGCCACGGCACGGCGAGGAAGTTGATGAGCAGCAGCACGAGCAGCGCCATGGCGTAGTAATACAGCATCGGCTTTTTCGGGCTTTTTACTTCATTCATGCGTATGCTTCCTTTATTCAAAATATATGTGCACTGCGTGTACGTTTTCCGGACTCGTGTAACGTAACTTTAGTTTACCACAGCCGGAAACGCCTGTCCAGTGAATAAACTGTGTACAGCATGTACAAAAAATACCCGATCCGCCGGTAAAGAGACAAGGAAACCGGAATCTGTGCAGCAAATGTTACGGAAGAATACACCTTGCACCTGTATGATAGTTTTGTAACAAAAAGCGTTCCGAACCGACGGGAGGGATCACGCGATGGAGATGCTTCTTTACCAGAGCACGCAGTTTCGCGACGTAAAAAAGATCTTGGACCGCGCGCACGGCTTCGCGGGCCTTTTGACGGCCGGCGGCATCGAGGCGTCGCGGCTGGATGTGCCCTTCGTCTGCGATCAGAAGGTGCTCTCACGCTATGACGATGCGTGCGGCGATGTCCGCCGGATACTTGCCATGCAGCTCGGGCTCGAGCTGCCGAAGGGCTTTTCCATCCCGTTGGAGGCCGAGGATCTGGCGGTCTTTTTCTCGCAGCAGTGCTCGCTGCGGCAGATGCAGGACTACCTCGCGCAAAAGCGCCGGCAAACGCAGGCGGATATTGCCGTCTGGCTGCGCGAGCGCCCGTGGGACACGCATCCGGTCACGGCAGCACAGGCTGCGGCGCAGAATTTTGTCTTTGACGCCGCGACCGGCCGCATCGGTACGGACGGCTGCTTCAACGCCGGCACAGTGCTCGAGCTGCCCTCGTCGGTCGACGGGGTGCGCGTGCGCACGCTCGCTGCCTACGCCATGGTGTCGTACACATATTTAAATACGCTCGTCATTCCGGACAGTGTCGAGACGATCGAGCCATATGCGTTTTATGATAAGGTGCACCTGCGCCGGGTCAATCTTCCGCAGGGGCTCACCGTCATCCCGGAGGGCGTGTTCTCGCGCTGTATCGGTCTGACGGGCATCGTCATCCCGGACAGCGTCCGCGAGATCCAGGAAGAGGCGTTTTATAAGTGCAGCAATCTGGACACGGTCGTCATCCCCGACGGTGTGGAGCGCATCGGCCGCTGCGCGTTTTTGAATGTGCGGCGCGTTATTTACCACGGCGGCGCGAAGGGATTTCCGTGGGGCGCCGTGCGCGGCAACTGAGAAAGGCGGAATGAGATATGCATACGCTGCAATATGAGACCGCCGTCTGCGGCGGCAGCAATCTGAAAGCACCGATGAAGCTCGACTTCCTGCGCTCCCTCTGCGCGCAGGAGCGCCATGCGTGGCCGGAGGTCGTGCTCTGCCGGGTCGAGGGCGAGCCGCTGCCCGTGTGCTGTCTGAGCGAGGCGGCGGCGGGCGACCTGTTCTCGCGCGTGGGCATCGTGTCCGCGCCGTCGGAGGCGCTTACGGCGCTGCTGCGCACCGCGCCCGTGCGGGCGCGGATCACAGCGCTGTGCGATTCCGCGGGTGAGCCGTGCGACAGCGATACGCCGGATGTCTGGGGCTTTCTCGCCGAATACCGCTGCGGCGACGCACTCAGCGCGGCGGTGCGCGCGGCGATCGACGGCGCGGCGGCGCGCGGCTGTGCGAGCAAGGAGGCGCTGACTGCACGCGCTGAGTACCTGCTCGAGCAGGCTGTGCCGGAGGCGATCATCCTGCGCGTGTTCGCCGAGATGTTCTCTCTGCCGGAGTACCCCGAGATGGTGCCCGATCCGCCGGTGCGCTATGTGCAGGCCGACAGCTTCGGGGCGCTCACGCGCGCGCTGGCCTACCGCCTGTCGGGGCTGCATCTGCGGCTGGTCGGCAGTAAGGGCTGCGGCAAAAACACGCTCATCCAGACAGTGGACTGGCTGCTCAACGTGCCGCAGTACCGCATGCAGGGCAATGCCGAGCTCGACAAGCTCGACCTGCTCGGCGGGCCGACGATCGAAAACGGCACCATGCGCTATCGCCTGAGCGATATGCTGCGCTATCTGGCCGCGGGCGCGGATGTCGTGCTCGACGAGGGCAACACCATCAAGCCTGAATGCGCCGACGTGCTCCACTCGCTCACCGACGCCGCACGTCAGATCCAGGTGCCCGGCTACGGTCTCGTGCAGATGCACCCGCACTCGGCGTTCACGATCACGATGAATGAGGACTACGCCGGCACAAACTTCATGAACGAGGCGACGATCGATCGCTTCACGCCCATCCACATCGCAGAGCCGGAGACCATTGTGGACGTGCTGCGCCGCGTCGTGCCCGAGGCGAGCGGCGCGAGCCTGAACATCTGCGACTGTGTCTACTGTGCCATCCGCGACCGCATCCGCAGCGCCGGCGGCCTTGAGCCGGACGCGATGACGATCCGCGGCTTTATCGACGCCCTGCGTGCAGAGCCGCTGCTCGGTCTGCGCTGGGGTCTGTTGGACAACGTGGCCTCCAAGCCGCAGGACGCCTATACCCGCCTGCAGCTGACGGAGCTTATCGAGAGCATGGTGCCGCAGGATGGACGGGTTTGACGCTGCGCTGGCGCGCTACCGGGCGTTTCTGGCGAGTGAACCCATCGCGCCGCTGCTCCGGCGCAGCCTCGCGTTGCTTGTGCCGGACAATATCCGCATCGACACGGTCACGCCGGACGACAGCCTGCGCTGTACGACGGACGGCACGTCCGTCACCGTCGGCGGGGCTGCATATCTGCTGCGCGCGGATTTTGATGCCCGCCACTGGACGGCTGCGCTGCGCGTACTGCTCGCGCGCGAGCTTCAGCACGACGGCAGCTCCGACCGCGACGTGTGCGCGGCGGTGCGTGCATTTTCCGGTGCGTATTTTCACGAGCACTATGCCCTCACGCCGGAGCTCGGTGCGCTGCTCGGTCACCGTATTCTGAACATTCTGGAGCAGGCGCGCACGGATAACATCCTCTGCCGCCGCTTTCCCGGCTATCTGCCGCTGCTGCGCTTCGTGTGCTATGCGCAGCTGGACGCCGCCGCGCCCGGCAGCGCGCTCGAGGCGCTGCTTGACGAGCTGGAGGCGTTTGCCCTCACGGGCATCCCGTGCCGGACGCCGGCGCTGCAGTCCGTGTGTGCGCAGGTGGAGGCGGCGATCCTTGCGCCCTCTGCCGCCGCGTGCGCGCAGCATTGCCGCCAAACACTCACAACGCTCGCGCCGGAGCTTGCGCGCCTGTGCCGCGAGGCGGACGATGATGCCCGCGCGCGCATCGCATCGCAGTGTGTGGATTACGCCTTCAGCGAGGCCGAGCGCGCGGAAGCCCTCGGTGACGGCTGCGACAGCACCCTCCGCCTGCGCAGTGAGGCGCAGGACGCGGCGCGCAGCGGCCCCTCCGCCGACGGAGAGGACACTGAGCTGGACAAGGGCGACAGCGCGGGCGGCGGCAGCGGGAATAATTCCGAGCGCTATGGCGACATGAGCGGCAGCCTTGCGAGTCAGGAGGTCAAGTCGAGCGGCTCTGCCGGTACGAACGGCAGGGAGGACCGCGGGCGCTCGTCGAGCGTCGGCCGCAGCGGAAATCATGGGCAGAGCGGCGCGTCTGTCACCACGTCGGACGGCGTGTCCGCCGCGCAGAAGGCCGCCTCCGGCGGGCCGGAGAGCCTGCGCGAGGTGCTCGGCACGGGCTGGAGCGCGCACCGCGGCTTTGCGCTCAGCGCGGCCGAGCTGGACGCCATGCTCTCAAACGCCGCGCAGGAGCTCACACGCGAGAGAGAGATCGAGCGGCAGCTGAGCGTTGCCGCGCCGCACGCCGCGCGCCTGGACGTCGGCGAGCGGCAGGAGCTTGCCGCGCGCTACACCGGTCTGACCTTCACCGAGACGTATATCACGCCGTCCGGCGGGCGGTTGCCGCCGGCGTTTTCCGAGCGTGCCAAGGCGCTGCATCACCGGCTCGACAAGCTCCTGCGTCAGCAGCGCGCTCGCAGCGCCGGTCAGCGCACCGGTGCGCTCTCGCAGCGCGAGCTATGGAAGATCCCGCTCGACGCCAAGGACGTGTTTCGCCGCAAGGCGCCGCCGTCGCAGCGCGAGACGGCGTTTTACCTGCTCATCGACCGCAGCGGCAGCATGGGCTCCGGCGTCGGCGGCGGGCAGTCCAAGCTCTTCACGGCACTGGCCACGGCCGCGATCTTGGAGGAGGCGCTCAAGGGCATCGCCTATACGAAGATCGTCGCCTTTGACGGCGGCACGAATGCCGTGCAGCACTGCGTCATCAAGGATTTTGAGCAAAAGGAGCTCGGCAGTCGCTGCATCGACGCCATGACCCAGATCGCCGCCGGAAACGGCAATAAGGACGGCTATTCCATCCGTGCCGCCGCGCTCGATCTCGCCAAGCGCACCGAGCGCCGCAAGATCCTCGTGGTGCTCTCCGACGGCCTGCCGTCCGGCTATTTCAGCGAGGCGGAGGCGATCGACGACGTGCGCACGGCCGTACAGGCGGCGCGCCGCCGGGGATTGCTTGTGATCCCGATCATCTACACCGCGCGCACGGACGAGAACGTGGACGCCTACCGCCGGATGTATGAGAAGAGCATCCTCTTTGCCGATTCCGTGGGTATGCTCGGCGAGTTTGAGCGCCTGCTCATGAAGCTTGTGCGCTGAACGGCGGACGGCGCGGCACACACAGGAGAAAGAAATGCCCCGACGATAGCAGATCGTCGGGGTATTTGGCTGTCTGCGCCACATGAAAACTCAGACCAAACCGGTGAAGGAGTGTGAATGGGGGGGAAGGGGAATTGTGGATGAAAGGGTGCGTGCAGCGTATATGAAAGGCTCATGTGTGGGCGTGATTGGCTGATGCTCTGAGCGGTATGGGATTTGTCCTCACATGGAAGCGGCATACCTCACGGGATGGTG
>ERZ834798.1818-NODE-1818-length-17220-cov-6.644684_pt1 | contig 17220 bp, 20 predicted proteins | sample MGYA00519689_ERZ834798 | MGnify/ENA primary metagenome ERZ834798 (study PRJEB31850, sample SAMEA3708761) | human gut metagenome | biome: human gut; feature: human-associated habitat; material: faeces | place: China | collected 2014 ...
AATATAGTGCGCAGAAAAAATCACCAAAGAACCGGAGGATTCTTCGATGATTTTTAGTTATTTTGCACAAACCAATTTATGCATATTGACTGTATAAGAATAAAACATTTATGCATATGTGACATAAATTTTGCACAGCTCAATTTGTACATATTGCCGATATATTGATAATATATTTATGAATATTTAACAGAATTTTAATCGTATCTTTATTCATTGGTTTTAATAATTATTGGCTTGTTTTTACTAAGTACAAGTCACTGTTGCAGCATCTTAAAATCCATCCAGCACTAATAGATGTAAGTGTGTCAGAAAATTCTACTTCTATATAATTGTCTACGCAGTGTAGATATCCAAAAAGATTAGCTCTTGGCGAAGTGCTAAAGAAATAAACAGGAATATTTTGTTCTTCATCAAAAGCCCACCCTGCGGGTAAACTCCATAATGATACTTGAGTTAAAGGAGTAGTAGAATTTGATATTGAAAACGGTACATAAAATTTAGCTTTGTATTTAGTTCCACGGTATTTTTCCAATTCCAATGTTAAATTTTGTAGGCCTAGATTGGATGCTAATGAATCCAGTGTTATAGTTTGATTATCCAATGCTGGGCTGTAGCTGCTTAGTTTCCATGCCGTTGCTTGTGATCCATTATTGTTTTTTGTTCTTGTGAACATTTTTCCATCATCTTTATCTATTACTAATTGTGTATAAGTTTCTATAGAACTATCACCATCTGTCATTACCTGTAGCATCACGTACGCGTTAGTCGCTTCGGTTGGCATTCCAACAGGTGACGAATCATAATCAAACGAAAATATTCCAACTGAATTATTTGTATTTAGGCTTAAATTTGGACTTCTGGCTATAGGCCCTAAGACAGTAAAAGTATTACCCGATTTAGAAATGCTGGCCCCATTTCTTGCTTCAAATATAATACTGCCTTTAGTACCATTTATGTCTGTTACGCCATTGTAATACCATTCAGTTGCCGTACTTCCATCAGCATTACTTAGCCGTCTATAAATGGAATAATCAAAGCAAACAGCATATTGTGCATAGATATATTCATTTGATTTATAATCTACAGTTATTACATACATTACGCTTTTATTTTGCGGTGTATTTGTAAATGCGTAATTGCCAGCCGCTGTTATTCCTGGACGTAATGTCCCGTTTATAGATGTATTTTGACTAAGAACATAGTATTGCCCGCTAACGTGAATAACCTTTGGTGTAGTTGTAATTCTTACGCCTTGGTCTCCATTTATTGTAAGTGCCCCTGTTAACGAATTAATACTGGAAACACCAGAAGTTCCACCACCGCCGTAATTAAGTTCAAGCCAGTCTGTTAAAGCATTTTCACGCCTATATACTGTTCCGTCTGCGTTATATACGATTTGCTTTTTTCCAGTGCCAACTTTATACACCAGCATATAAAGCCAGCCTGTTTTGCTTGGTAATCCCTTATAAGACGAAGTATATTGTATATTGGCTGACAAAGAATATATCCCTACCTCTGTCGCATTATCTAGGTTAGTATCACTAGGGACATCAAGCATAGACCCGTTAACTGTAATAGTATTACTGCCAGTAACTACACTGTTACCTTTTGATCCATTGACAGTTATATTGTTTACAAGGCTATTAATAGTCTTAACAACATTTCCAATCTGATCTACGGTCACATTATGAGGATTATTTTTATTTTGTATATGCGCATTAATTTTAGCATTAATAGCATCTTCGCCATCAATTCTATCGCCAATTTCTTCGTCAAGCGAATTTCGTAATGCAGTATCGGCTTGTTCTCTCGCGGTTTTTTCTGCATTTATGCTCTTTTGCAAATTTGTGTCAGCCTGTTGTCTGGCTGTAGTTTCAGCGGTTATTCTTTCACCAAGCGCAGTATCGGCTTGTTCTCTAGCAGTTTTTTCAGCATTAATATTATTTTGCAGAGTAGTATCCGCATTTTCTCTAGCAGTTTTTTCAGCATTAATATTATTTTGCAGAGTAGTATCCGCTTGTTGTCTAGCAGTGGACTCATTGTCAATATTATCTTGCAATTGCTGTTCTGCTTGTTTTGCGCGATTTGTTTCCGCCACAATCTCATTATGAAGCCCGTCGGATTCTTCTTCTATTTTATTGTATACAGCTTCAAAAAGTTCTTGATGCGCGTTAGGGTCTGCATTATGCATTTCGGTATAAAGATCATTATACTTTATACTGTTACCAACTATATTGCCGTTTAAGATATCGAATACATAAAGAGACGTGCAATTTTTAGGCATGAATTCTGTAGAAAGGAACAGAAGATCATTAGACTGTACAGGAGGTTTTCCGGCTTCTGTATTTGCAGCATCGTTAAATACGTTAATGTAGTAGGTTCCGTCTTTCATGCCATTAATTACAAATTCTTTATCCACTTGCAATGGCGTGTAATTTTGGAACAAAATCCCTTTAATAGAAATAGAAGTCGTGGTATATTCAGTTTTTAGACTAATTAAATACGGAACGGTCAAATATTGATTTTCAAGTATTTTGTTAACAGTCCATACAATTTTTGCTTGCATCTCGTCGAAAGTTAAAGCTGTATCAAGAGTTGCCGGAATCACAGTATTCCAATAGAAAGGAAGTTTAGGCGGCATACGGTCATACATAATAGATCACTCCTATTCACAATAAATAAAAAGGGATTTTATTTCAACGCTTTCCATAATCATAGCGTCTACGTTGATAATTAATTCTCTATATTTTCTGATTAAATCTTGGTATGTCCATTGTCCTGTTGAACCCTTTTTAGTAAGCGCATAATGTTCAAGTTGTTTTTCTAATCCGGTATCTTCTGTGGTTCGTGTATTAGTCGTAGTTTCATCAGTATTATCGCCAATAGTTTCCGTAGTATCCCTTTTATCTGTTAAGTTATATGTCACTGTTTCTTCGCCTGTGCTGGTCTTGTTCTCTGTGTCAGTAAGATTATTTGTTACAGTCTCATTAGAATTAATATTTCTTTGATTCGTAGCATAATCGCCTGTAGTTGATTTAGCCGCTTGTGGAAATTCATAGTAAGTATCTGTACTATTGCCATCTGTTGATACTGTGCCTGCATGGGTTATATTATCATTCATAGTATCATTTTTATCGGTTTTTTCTGTGCCGCTTTTTGTTAGAGTGTCTGTTCCGCTATTGTTGCCTGTTCTTTCAATGTTCCTGGTTCCGTTGTCATTTTCAGTAATATTTTTATTTCGGTTAATGTCATTACTTCTATCGAATATTTCTTCTATTTCCATATTTGTTAAAGGATCATAATCCATTAGCTGTGATTTGAAATATTCATTATAATACGGCATGATATAATTAAGAGTATCTTCAAGCTTTAGCATAAAAAGCGCAGGAGTTTCAAAGCCAAGTCTTGCATCTATGAATCGGCGTGTAAATTTTAATTGAAATTCTTCTTTTTTATCGTTATCATAGAAAGGGTAATCAAATGAAAAAATTTTATTGTTTGCATATTTTATTTTATCATTCCAATTAGAAGATGGATTTGGATTGTCTTGATTAAGGATTTTCACCAAATCCATCATCATCATTGTTATCGGCATCTTCTATACTCCTTTCTATAAGATCATCATCGAGTGCATGTCCTAAAAGTCCGTTACCATAATCAGTAATAAGCCTGAATTGTACGTCAATATTCCATCCATATTTTCTGTTGATTTCTTCGCAAGCTTCTTTTCTGGCGTTTAGCATTGTAAATCTTGACATTTCAATTTGTTGAATGTTTCCATCTGCTTCTGCACTTACCAGTCTTTCCCGTTTATCGCTATATACATTTCGTATGCCTAAGAATGCCATAGCATCATCCCATACTTGCTTTTTATATTGCTCTACTTGTGGCACAAGAAACGGGACGTTTAGATTAATGGCCTCAAACTGGGAACTTAAATCCATGTTATCTGTATCAATAATAACGGGTGAATTTCCTGTAAATTTTGCATAAGCATTTTCAAGTGTAAGTTTCTGGTTTCTATTTTGTGCTTTCATAATCACAGGGGTTTTACTTGTATTAAAATTAACTTCAATAAACGCTTCTGCTTTTGCCATCCTAGCTGCATATGTTTCAAGATAAAAAGCTGTAGGCTGACGGAGATAATTGTTATAACACAATACACAATCTTCTCTAGCTACCTGTTTAGAAAAACCGTTTACAGCAATTAAAGTTAAACGTTTAGGCTCATAATATATGTCAAATGGTCCTTGTAGTAAAGATCGCATAAATACTGGTGTATCTAGTAATTTATAGAAAGAGCCAAAACCCTCAAGGCATAAAGTACGTTCTATAAATTTTTCCGGTATTTCATACGGCAGATTTATCCACTCAAACATACTTACAGCGTAATTTATCATCATGTAATAGTAGTGCGAAAAATAGGCTCTTTCAACTTCATTACTAAGGCTAGCATATGGCCCGCTTACTGTAATCGGATATTGCAAGCCATCAGGCCCTTTTATTGCAGTTATACCGGTATATCTATTTTTAGCTTTTGACATTTTTTATCACCTTCTTTATACTATAGGATTAACTCCGTTTCTATAGTTGCCAACGTCTGTTGTATTCCAGACAGTAACGCCGTTTTGGAACATTTCAGTAATAGACTTTATCCCTTCTCCCGGTACGTTACCAAACACGTTGCACACAGGAAGCTTATAGTAGTTGTAATATTGCCTTGTTCTAAACGCTGGTGTTCCGACTCTATTGACTTTGTAGCCGTACATTGTAAAAAAGTTATCTATCATTGCATATATTTCCGCTTTTAGAATCGACTTATAAAACGTGAAACCCATTCTACCTGCGCACGTATTAGCAGTATTTGCAATATTTCCTCTCATATTATCTGGCACAACTTGCATTGCTTTGTCTCTGGCGACTAATGAAGCAATTTCAAAAAATCCTCCAACAACCCCCGAAGCCATATATGCACCATTGCCTCCAGCAAGACCCGGTATAATGGCGTTTGTTACAGCACTTGCAGTAGAAACATTCATGGATGCACTATGCCCAGCTAGCCAATTATTATAGAAATTTGAGTTTAAAGCGGATTTTGGAAATTTGTTTAATGACAGCGTATTGCTTTTAGGGGCATTTGCTCCATACCCGCTATTTACAATACAGAATAGGGATGAATCAGGTGCTATGTTTGCAGTAAATCTAAATTGAACCGTAGGATTACTATTTGTTGGTGTTGTGCCAGTAATATATTCTCTGTACATAATATTTTGATTGCCTTGATTGTTGTCTATGATATAGTAATAATAAGGATATGTATATAGTTTATTGTTTTTAGGAGTATAGCTTCCAATATTGTCATTAAATTGAAAATTGTAATCTACTTGTGATCCAGAAGATTTTATTATATTATTAATTCCACTTGTAAATAAATAGAACCCCAAATTGGGAGAGTATGTTCCTTTGTCTGTATCCGGGTCTCCCACAGCTAAAAACATATCACTGGATGCGCCATCAAAAGCTAAATATGGAACAGAAAAACAAGCATATGCCGCGTCTCCTTTTCCTATATCAGTTGAATTAATGTATTTAAGAAATCTAGCTAGTCTTTGAGTAATTGTGTTAATGTCATATGTTTCGTTTGACTTTAAAGGCACCCACAACGAAGATGGCTGGGGAACCATATTTATTGTATTGCAATGAGTGCCTAAATTTATTGCCTCATAAGGTTCATATGAGACAAACTCGCTCATTAATACAACTGGAACAATTTGAGCATTTCCGTTCGGCATAGTGTACGGCATATTTGAAGTGGGCAATTCAGTAATTATATTTTCTCCGGTGTAAAGCCCTTCGTCAATCGTATGTTTTCCTATTGTATCATCTGTTACGTGTTCTCTTTCGATGAAACAGTTTTTCCATTGCAAATCAAATTGATATGTTGTCCAATAATCTATTTGAAATGTAATAGCGCACGTGTTAGGATTTATATATCTTACTTCCATAATGAAAGCATAAAACCAACGGTTTTCGTTGTTGAATCTAAGATAATTGCAGTTAGCTATAACATCATCATAGTTAGCATTTACCTTGTATTCGTCTTGTTCTTTCATGTATTGGATATTTGTTTCTGCCATGAATACTTTTCCGTTGAAATAAGATTCACGTGCAGCGGCATTTACAAAGCTTATTACATTATCGTCGTTCGGTTTTAGTGGTACTTGTGAAAGCAAATCTGCTTTTGTTATAACTGGATAAGGCATATACATTACTCCTTTTAATGTAAGCCCGTTCACCCCTTTGGATGATAAAGAAGTGAACGGGCTTTTAACATTACGCAGTTATTTTTACAGTAGCGGTGCCGTTGATAGAATCGTCATAGGTAGAAGTTGCGGTAACAGTGATTCCAGGTGTATTAGCGGGTTCTTTGCTGCTGATAAACAGCCTTCCGCCTTTGTCGATATAGGTACCACTGGAAGCTTCACCGCTGATAGACCAATTAACCGACTGAGGCACATAATTAGATGCAGTACCAGTTACTTTAGCAGTCATATCGGTATAGGTTCCAGCAGCTACAGACGCAGCACCGGTAACGGTAATACCGGTTACAGAAGCGGAGTTGGAGATAAATACAACAGCGTTTGCAAATCGAGAGGTAGAATAGATTCCCTGATGGTGCAAGTACATATTGTCATATAGACCCATAGGGTTTCTAACCGCTTCGGTTCCGAAATAGGTATCATACTGAATAAACCACTCACGGTCAAAAAGCACACCCACAATATTATCCGTATTCGGCCCGAAGTTGTCCACTACCAAATGCCGGGCGGTGAAATCTGCTTTGCTCATATTGAAAGCTTGTGCCAATGCGTTCACATCGATTGCCGCTTCCACCGCAGGTGTGATAACTAAAACCTGATCTTCCGGTGCAACAGTACGCATTACTCCCATTGCATTAAACCGTCTGGACGGAATATCCAAAGAAAGAACATTAGAACGAACAGCGGTTAGCATGGTTTTTGCACTGGTTTCATCCACAACAGCGTCTACTTCCACGGGATAAAAAAGACCTGCATTAAAGTAATTAGCAATCAGTGACTTCATGATGATAAACTCGTCAACTTCATCACTGTTATACAATGCCTGTACAATAGATTCAATCAACCTGGAAAGTCCGCCTTCGTTATAAACCGCACGTTGCAGCATGGCCCTAGAAATTGTCTGGCGGTACACGTCTTGCCGATTAATGACATGGTAGATACTGGAAGTATTCGGAATAGTGCGTTTATAAAGTTCAGATTCCGCAAGTTCCGGATCAAACGCCATTGCGTCAGTAATGTCAGTAAAAACTTCCTCAACGGAATATCCGAATGGAATAGGACCACGCTTAAACTCACCAAGCCTGTTTCGGAGTACGTTATTATGAACATACATAAACGCAAACTTATTTACCAAGGAGTGCAAAAATTCATTATAAAATACCTGGTAATTAAGAATAGCGTTTCCGGTAGCTTGCAAATTATCACGTGTCGCGAGGGGAACGCGGGATTGATATTCTTGAGAAGCATCCGCCCATACAGCATTCAAAATTTGCGCATTGCTAAGATTATTAACCGCATTCAACGGCGCAGGCTTATTGCTATTTGACATTTTAATTTCCACCTTTCAAAAGTTCATCAATCGTTTCAATATGCGGTGCAGGAGGTTCAGGCTTTACAGGCGCATCTTGCGGCACAAATGAATTGATAGCGTCAAATACTTCCTTCCTGAAACTCTTGTCATGCTCCTGCATGATTGTTTCAATATCAGGAATTTGCCTTGATTCTAAATCTGTCGATAATTTTGCTAGCGCGCTTTTAAGTGTTTCATTTTCTGATTTTAATTCGTTAATTGCTTCTTCAATCTCCGTCTGTTTCATCATTCCCATTTTCATCTTCTCCCTTACCTTTTATTTCGTGTAAGGCATCGATGATTTTTGACGGAATAGGTAGGCCGCTTGCGGAAATGTTCTCTAACACTGAAATACCTTCATTCGCTATATAGAAGAATATAACCGCTGTTCTCAAAGCAGCCGATTCCGCAAAAATCATTGTGTCTATCACGTTCGCTAGACCAACCATTAATATAATGAATACTTTTTTAGCCAATCCAGTAAATGAAACCTTACTGCTTAGTTTTTTGTGAATGCAAGCGTTAATGATTCCTGTAATGATGTCGATTGCCATAAAGCATAGCAATCCAATCAGCAATCCGTTTATAGGGCCAATGAAAAAACCCACCGCCGCACCAATACCAGCCGCTATTCCCTCCATGATCGTTTCCACCTTCATCTTTCGGCCTCCTATAATAATGATTAATACCTATTTATATTATATACCTTTGGAAGCTTTTTGTCAATGATCATTAGGGCTTCATTTTGAAAGAAGTGGGCTCCAGCACTACGCCTCCATAGCATCGGACAGGTTTTAGCTTGACATTTTCTATCTCATAACCAAGATCAAATTCTTCATATGAGATCAATGACTTTATGTTATCTGTCATACCCGCGCATTTTTTAACGTATGTATAATAAGCTTCTTCTCCTTCCGTGAATTTTAGCTCTGCCTGTTCCTGTGGCGTGAGTCCTGACATTTTCTTTACGTAATCTTCATAACTTTGAGTTCCTTTCTTGTACGCGATTTCTTCAATGTAACATTTTTGCCTGATATATTTTGCTCTGTCAAACGAATATTCGTGCTTCCATGCGCCTAGTTTTTTGCTGTCAACTTCTATGTATTTAGAGATTTCTTCAACGCTTATACCTATTACGTGAATGCTGTCCGTATCCATATAGCAAAAATGCGAATCTGGTTTAGAACCTCCCACGGATTGAGCAGAGCGTATAACGCTGTCCCGTCCATAAGAAGTTATAAATGATGCAACGGCTGTGTAAACTGGATCTTTTGTTTCATCTTCTGAAAGTTTATAGCACACAATTCCTTCCTCATTTAAGTACGGAATTTTTGACCGTATATGAGTTCTTGATGCCGTTTTTCCGTAGAATGCGTTTAGCATTAATTTGGCTATTTGCCTTTTCGCGCCTGTTGAATTCTTTTTCATTTCATACCAATGGTTTACATAATCATCAAAAATACCGATTGCGCTTTTAAATTTGTAACCATATAACCATCTGATATTATACACTTCATAATGATCGAAAAATAATTGCAGATCAACGCTTGTAAGATATAACACGGTTTGTTCTATACTTTCTGCTATGTATTCATTTTGCTTGTATAGTTCATGCCGCTTTATTTGTATGGTTGGTAAAAATCCTTCTTTAACTTTAAATTCACAAGCCAAAGCCTGTATAAATAACGGATACTGTTCATCTTTTTGGTACTTTCCTTGAAAAAATAATGGCATACCCCACGGCATAGGCATAGTCATAGCCCAAGGATACATAGAATTTTTATCAAATGAATGTCCATTATATACTTCTACCCCAACCCTTAATGGATGAACCATTACAGCCCCGCCTTTATAGCTTTTACGGATTTCATCGTCCATTGCTATATCCAACACAGGGAAATAATGATGCCAGCCTTTTTCAGTTAGAATGTGTTTACAATATTTTAGACCATCACTACTCATTGTCATTGCTGATAGGCCCTGCTCAAACTGCATTTTTAGCGCCTTAGCTACGATTATAACATCATTTGTTACATATTCTAATTCTTGTTTTGTTGGCTTATATCCCCGTGGCCTCAAAATGCTGTGATCTATTTCACCTTTTGATTCTTCTAACTGGAATGCCTTGGCGATATCTTTTACTTTAAACGGTAATTTTTTATATGAATCTAAAAACGTTATTTTTGATACATGTTTGTTCTTTTTGCTGAATACGCATTCAATCATATAAAATATGCCCATGTCACTGATTAATGTTCTAAACTCATGTTCATCCGGCTTTTCAGCGTATTGAAATTTTAATACATTTAAAATATATGATAGCAGGAATTCGCCATCAAATTTTAAGTTGTGAAAATATATCGTGTATTGTCCGTTTTTAAATGTATCGAAAAATTCTTCTATTGTCTCCCCATACCAAATCCTTTTTAAATTATCGATATCCACTGCGCACCACAGCCAAACCCTGCAATCATCACGCTTTGGCGTGGTTTCAAAGTCTGCCATTATATGAATCATAATAGCGCCGCCTTTTGTTTTTATTGCGCTATCTTCCAGACATTACTATTGAATATGCGTTTGCTACATTATTAAATATGTCTATTACACTTTCAAAAAATTCCATACTATCCGGCGTGTTGTTAAAAACGCTGGAAAGGTCTGATTCTGCTCGATAATACATTTCTAAGAATTTATCTTTAGGCATACTTCGTATCATTTCTTGTAATTTACCGCTCCCCACGTTTGAACGTTCGGACAACTTTTGCAACGATTCAATGAAGTTATTATACATTACCTCTTGTCGCCATTGCCAATATTCAGACTTGGATTGTCGCTCAAGCCTAGATTTTATTCTGTTAAATTCATCTATTGATTTTATCTCTTTTGGCTCAAATGTTTGTTTGTGTAGTAAATCATAGAATGTTGAACCGGGAGTTTCTTTTTTCATCATTGCACGTAGCAAAACAGTATTATCAGGCTGTAATTGCCCTCCTGCGATTATATCTTTGTCTGCTACGTTTTTATAAAACTTCATACGCTCATTTTCGTATTTCTTCAGTAGATCGTTGATGCCTTGAATTTCTTCAGACGGCACAAAGAAAGATGAATCGCCTGTACCTATCTTTTGAAATTTGTGCGATTCTCGTGAAGTGTAGTCTTGTAATTGTCTGATAAACTGTTGGTATTCTTGATCTGTTGCAAAGCTTCGTCCATGAACTGGCCTTTGTATGTCATAACCATATCTCTTTTTTATTCTAGATTGCTTTGAACTAGCACGTTTTCTAAGTTTAGTCAATTCCGCTTGCTGCTGTTTATTTAATTTAAAGTTCTCTGGAATGTTTTTTGTTCTTGATTTTCTGATTTTTGAACTATTAACAGATGATTCTGGTCTGCTTCGTCTACCTTTGGCAGTTGATATAGGTTCAGTTGGATGTTTGATCTTTCGTTTAGCTGGTTTCTTTCTTTTCGACTTTTTTATTAAATCATCTGGATTAGCCATTAACTCACCTCCAGTTTCATTCTAAAATCATTTATACTTTCATATGATTTTCCATTTGTTTTATTTATGATATAGAACCCTCTTTTTTCTATGTTTTCATATAAAATAATAGCGGCAGATAAATGCACGTCACAATAGCCATGAGTCTTAATAAGAATATAATAGCCTAGTTTTTGTTCAAATTCTGGCAATTTTCTGATAAATGATTCCAAATATAATCTCGATGAAAACATGAATTCATAATTTTCTATTGCAGCTTTATATGGCGATTCTTTGATATTTAACGCTATTCCGCCTCGTGTTAAACATGCTCCCATTTGCAACACCTCCTGTGAAAAGTTCCCGGTATGTCAGGCTTCATACCGGGAATCTAAGCTATTTATTCGCTTACTTCAAGGCTTGTGAACTCATAACGGTTTTTGCCTTTCACTCTGCGTGGAATAATTACGATGGGTTCTTCTTCCGAAGGTAGCCACAAATCCATGACAATATTCCTAAGAGAATTATATACTCCGATAGACACGCAAGTATAAGTGGTACCCTTGTCGTCAATCAAGATAATTCTAGGTGCAGGCGTGATTTCTCCGGTTCTCTCATTTTTGGTTTCTACCCAATGCGCCACAAAACCGGTAACAGTGATTTTTTCGTTGATGTGGTCTTGCAATCTTTCATCAGGATTGGCTTTGATCTTATGAAGCCGGAGTTTGGATTCTTTGGAACCATCCGTGTCAAAGGTGCACATAACCATATTGTCGCTATTATGGACAAAAGCGTCTTGCATGGGAATAATGCTTACGGTTCCTACTTCCAACTCGTCCATGGGCAGAACTTCTCCGATTTCCTTATCGATGATTTCTTCGGTCATGATACAATCTCCTTTTATGAATTTTATTCAATCAAGCGCCTGTCTCTTGATCTATCTACAGTATAGCATAGCTGCGCTAAAATGTCAAGTAAAAATTAAAAATTTTTACATGCAATATTTACATTTATCCGGCTTGATTTTTTGCATAGATTATAGTATAATAATGATGTCAGGCAGTGCATATCATGTCCAATAGTATGGTGGGAACTGCACCCATTAAGTTGGGCCTACCATTGGAGACACTGGCAGGGTGTGTACAAATTGGCTATTGCATATGTCTGATTTCTACATCCTTTTCTTAGCCCTCTGTCGTGCGTTAAAATGTCATGGCAGAGGGCACCCATTTTATAGGTGATAATATGCATACTGATAATTTACATTATAATATAGAACCGCTGCTAACACGTAATGCATTAATTAATTTTGTATTGAGCAATCGCGGCCCCGGTAAAACTTTTGCATTTAAAGATTATGCTATTAGCGACTTTTTAAAAACAGGCAAACAATTTATGTATGTTCGACGTTACCAAACAGAATTAATGAATATTTCTACCTTTTTTAATGATATTGCAAGATTTTATCCCGAACACTCATTTTTAGTAAGCGGTGGCAAAAAAGGCGGTAAATTCTTAATTGACAAAGAAGTTGCTGGGTATTATGCGCCATTGGCTTCCCAGGTTGCTTTGAAGTCTGTGCCTTTCCCGGAAGTAAATAAAATGTGCGTAGATGAATTTATCATCGATAAATCAAATTATCATTATTTACCGAATGAAGTTCATAGCTTTTTTGACTTAGTAGAAACAATAAACCGCTTTAGAGATACTGAAAAATTACACGATCTTCTTAGAGTATTTCTGTTTGCGAATACTATTTCAATGGTTAATCCATATTTTGACTATTTCAAGCTTGCTGTTAATCCTGATAAACGTTTCAACGTATATAAAGAATATAATAATGATATTATCGTTGAAATGTATAAAGGAGATTCATTTACAGAGGCTAAATCTCTTTCTAGAATGGGCAGTATAATGAATAAAACTCCTTACGGCCAATATGCAATTATGGGCCAATTTTATCAGGATAATGACGAGTTCATTCAAAAAAGACCGTCCGATTCTAAATGCATAATTGCAATCAAATACATGGACACAACTGTATACTTTTACATGAAAGGTATGTATATTTATGCTTCTTATGTACCTTACAAAAATGCTCCGTGGAAATTCTCGTTAACAGCCGAAGATCATGAACCAAAATATTACCTTATCAAAAGCGCGAATGCGTGCGGACAAACAAACGTTATCATAGAATTTTTTAAAATGGGACGAATGTACTTTGATAATCAGTCCGTTAAACAACAAGTTTTTAAAATTTTCCAATGTCTTGGATTAAGGAGGAATTAATATGCATCTTGTAAAGTATTACTTGACTGAAAACGACTGCTATAAACAGGGCAAACCGTTGAAACCAGTGGGTATCTGTATGCATACTACCGCAGCCGATAACCCGTACCTCCATCGGTATATTGGGCCTGATGATGGAAAACTGGGGCCAAACGCCTATAACAATCACTGGAACCGCCCGGGCGTGGATAAATGCGCCCACGCCATGATTGGCTGGCTGGATAATCAGCAAATTGCAACATACCAGTGTTTACCTTGGGATATGCGTGGATGGCATTCTGGTTCCGGCAAAAATGGAAATGGCAATGATTACTATATCGGGATAGAAATGTGCGAACATGGAAATAATGAAAGTTATTTCGATGAATTGTTGTCAGAAGCAGTAGAATTGGTTGTATATCTATGCAAAATGTTCGGGTTTACTGGTGATAATATCGTGGATCATGCACAGCTACATAGAATGGGACTGGCTTCTAATCATAGCGATATCAACCCTTATTTTAACAAATTTGATGAATCTATTGAAAGTTTTCGTCAAACTGTCGATTATTACTTGAATATGGAGGATAAAGATATGTTTGCAGTAGTTATTAAAGGCTTTGACAGCAAAGAACGGGCTGAAAAATTGAAAGCTTTGCTTTTGAAAGCAGATGTCGTTGAATATGATGATGAAAAACCCACCCCAAAACCAGAACCCGAACCCCAACCGATTGAATTGAAAGTTGGGGACGCTGTGAAAATGGCTCCTGGATGCAATACATTTATTGATGGACAAACTATGGCCGGATGGGTTACTACTTCTAAGCTGTACATTCGTAAAATGGAACAAAATGGCAATGTTTCGCTTGTATCTACGGAGCCGGTTAAAGACGTATATACCGGAAGAGTATATACAAAAGATCTGGTAAAGTGGTAAAAATAGCGCCCTGTTAATCAGGGCGCTGTCTTTTTTTTTTCTTAAAGTTGCCATGCATTCAGCAACTATCCTTTCAAAATCTTTTTCATCAAGAAAAAACTGACTTACGAAGTTGCCTTTATCGTCTGTTACCGTTATGATCTGATCTTTAAAATTTACGTCAATATCGGCATTGTATAAAATTGACATTCGTTTCATTCTTAAAACAAAATCAGTCATTGGCTGCCTCTATTTTACTAAAGACTGTACTCCAATATGATAACTTTTCCCTATGGTTCATCTCGTCTGAAATTATTTCGTCAATATCTTCCCTGAAAGATTCATATTCATTAGGAGACAAAAGATTTCTTGCTGTTACCAGTAGCTTATAATATCCTTCTATCGCGGTACATTCGGCTGCGTTATTTAGCTCTACTTCTGCTGCTACAGTATAAGATTTCATTTATTTCTTTCCTCCTTTGTGCGAAACTATACACACAGAAATTATAGCGAATATAATACAAAATGCTAAAATGTATATTTGCCATACATTTTCTAAAATAATCCTATACAATGTCTGGATCATGCTTATCACCTTGCACCATACGTGTTAATATAATTTCGTTGTTAGCTTTTACTGCATAGTAATACCCGATTTTTTGGTACATATGCATTTTAGCTTTGTAATATTTATATAGTGCATATCCAATTATAGTGACTGATAATGCCACCATGAATGAAACAAATATATATTTCATTTATTTTCCTCCGTATAAGACATGGCTAGTTCTCCGTTGACGAATAAAAATGTATATATTTTTCCTGAATTTTTTACGGTCTTAATCCTGTAATAATTGTCTTTATAATCTGACAGTTCAGAACGCAATACTTTCCCTGTTTTGCAAATTTCAGAATATTGCTGAAAACTAATATTTTTCATGATGTTTAAATGGCCTCCTATGAAGATAGGAGGCCATATCCTCCTTATATTATACCTCCGCGAGAGTTGCTCTACTCTCAAAAATATCCTTTTTGTAAGCGTGAAATGTCCCGTTAGGCTCTTCAAGGCATACGTATGTGTCGGACAAGGCTACTAGCTCTAACGGAATATTCACAGTAGTTTCAACTCCATCAAAATTCTTTACTTCTGTGAAACTTTTCATAAAGTAAAAACTTCCAATTTTAATTTCGGGCCTCTCCTTACGCTGACGCACAAAAGCATAATCTTCCGAATTGAGTACAGAGATATCAATGCCGTTTTTGTCCAAAAGAGCCTTTACCGATTCTACGTTCACCGCATCTGGATTGTAAATTTCGTTCGGGATAGGCTTGTGGATTGCATTCCTAAGCGTGTTTGGCTTAATACCGTGCACTTTGGCAAATGCGACAATGTTGATAGTGGCAAATTCCTCGTAAGTCATGTCTTTTCCTTTCTTTGTGCATGATTATGGCTCATGCCGCCAAATTGATAAATTTAGAAAATAAGAATATTTTGTGAGTTATAAATATGATTGTTATGAAGCACCAACAAATTATCCATATTTTTATATTCTTTTAACAAGCCTTCAAAATCCAACATACGCTGCGCATTAATCGGAGTTACGGAATACAGTTGCGATACAATATGACATGTTTTTGCGTCGATTAAGTAACAGATATTGTTTCTTCCTGCGTCGATTTGTACAGTTTTCATGATTAATTCACCTTAATTATAAAAATTAGACGTTCTCTTCCGTTTGTTTTGTGCTGTCGTGATAGTTCTGACAGTAATAGAGGTGTTATATTAGTCGCTGACCGATATACGTCTATCCACCCTAATTTACGGCTCCATCTCCGTATCCAATAATTATTCATAACATACCCTCAAATCATCGTAATAGTAATTTTCTGGTGTTTTCTCCATGTCATCAAAAACAAATTGGATGTTGCAAAATGCCACCATTTCTTCTAACGTGAGTTTTCCAATAACCACCGCGATGCATTCTTTGCCATTCATTAACTTTGTCATTTCTTCTATCTCCTTTTCTTTATCTTGATTATATTATAGCATTATTTTTATTCTTTGTCTACAGGTATAATCAACAATGATTACATTTAATTATTGTGCAATATAACTGTTGCAATGCTTGCGTAATATCTCGATAATATAATATATATCTAATTGGCTGTATCCGGCATCTTGTAACACTTGCATAATGCTTGATTGGCGTACATAATGCTTTGTTGATATATTGGTTATAGATAGTATATCGCCTAACTGTGCATATTGTTTCATGACTGCCTGCTTGGATTTTGCGACAATATAACTTGTGCATATATTACCGTCATGGCTCCGTATCACCTTGTATAATCTTTCCATTTTAATTACCTCCTGTGATAATTTGTCTACTTGCATAATCTACAATGATTACATTTAATTGTTGTGCAATTTGCGAGAATTGGCATGAATAAGATTGGCCGTAAACCAAATATTACGGGCTGATCTGGATAACTGCTGCCATTGCTTGCATGTGATACGATTTCGAGATTGATGTAATACGTTGCATAACTCTACTAATGCGTTGTTAATCATTTATTCTATCTCCTTTTCTTTATGTTGATTATATTATAGCACATGATTGCCTGTTTGTCTACTTGTATAATATACAATGATTACATTGCTTTATTGTGCAATATGACTTTTATTGACAACTGTATTTTGTTGTACAAATGTATAGAAATTCAGGCTCAAATTTGTTCAAAATGAATATACAAATGTATGCTAAATGCGGAATTTACTGGAAAATAAATGGTAAATTTATTGTTAAAATGTATAAAAGACGGAGGGTTATTTTGTATACGATGGACAAATCTTTAGGGAAATTCTTCGTTTTTTCTGCGCACT
>ERZ834798.1822-NODE-1822-length-17193-cov-3.187828_pt1 | contig 17193 bp, 9 predicted proteins | sample MGYA00519689_ERZ834798 | MGnify/ENA primary metagenome ERZ834798 (study PRJEB31850, sample SAMEA3708761) | human gut metagenome | biome: human gut; feature: human-associated habitat; material: faeces | place: China | collected 2014 ...
GAAGGCCAATGAAAACCTGATTGTACTTGTGGGCGATACGCACGGTTATGACATCAGTTTGAAGGTACAGAATCTGGATGCTCCGGAAAGTGACGGCTTCGGAGGAGTGACCTATCCGTTGAGTCGGGGTACGAACAAGTTGACAATCAGTGAGAAAGGATTGGTTTACGTGATGTACCATACCCGGACGTTAGATGATGCGGCTGCGTTACCGGTGAAGATTCATTTTGCATCGGGAACAGTAAACGGTTATTTTGACTCGCAGAAACATGAGGGACGTTGGAATGAACTGTTGGGAAAAGCTACGGATAAGTATTTTGACGTAGTAGGGAAGTATGCACACATGACTTTCGAAACGAATGACTATCGTAAATATGCTGCTAATAACGGAAACGAACTGATTGATTTGTATGACCAGATTGCGTTGAACGAAATGCAGTTGTTGGGACTGGAGAAATATGACAAGATGTTCAGAAACCGGATGTATCTGAATGTCATGTATCATTCCTATATGTACGCCACAGCCTATCACACAGCCTACAACCGAACAACAATGAATGAAATCTGTAGTCCGGAAAAGCTGAAGACAAGCGCTTGCTGGGGACCGGCACACGAGATAGGACATTGCAATCAGACCCGTCCGGGAGTATTGTGGGGCGGCAACACGGAAGTGACGAACAACATTATGTCCGAGTACATACAGACCACCATTTTCGGCCAGCCCTCCCGCATACAGGTCGAAGACATGGGAATCACCTACCGAAACAGATACTCCAAAGCATGGAGTGGGATTATCGCTGCCGGAAGTCCGCATGCCGACTTCCAGAATCTGGGAAAGAATAATGCCAACGATGTATTCTGTAAGCTCGTTCCCTTCTGGCAACTGGAACTCTATTTCGGAAAAGTGCTGGGCAGGACTCCGTTGCAACAGGCAGACAAAGGAGGTTTTTATCCGGAAGTATATGAATACGCCCGCAATAAAGACTACACCAGAATGACTCACGGAGAAATTCAGCTCGACTTTGTATATGCCTGCTCCAAGATTTCCGGTATGAACTTGCTCGACTTCTTCACTAAATGGGGATTCCTGACTCCGGTAGACAAAGAACTGGACGACTACGGGAAAAAGCAACTGACCGTGACACAAGACATGATAGACGCTCTCAAACAGAAAGTAAACGCACTGGGAGGCACCCGTCCGGATGTCGCTCTAGAATACATTTCGGATAATACGTACGAACTGTATAAAACGAAACCCGCCATCATCAAAGGAGAGAATGCCACTCATGCTCCCAAGACATTTACGGTAGGTTCCGGCGACAATGCGGTGACTTACAACGGTGAGACCATCACGATCAAGAACTGGACCAATGTAGTGACGTACGAAGTGAGGGATGAAACCGGCAAATTCGTCCTCATCTGCAGCGGCGAAAATACCCCTTCGTCTGTAGATACATTCACCATTCCGGTTCGCTGGAAAGATGGTTTCCAGTTAAGCGCCGTTTCCGTTACGGGCGAACGTATCGAAATTCCAATGAATTGATCGTATCTCAGATACATTCAAGATAACTTTTTATCGGGTTAGGTATCGAAGGGTGTCCGCAGGCGGGCGCCCTTCTTGCGTAACACAATCGTAGCATATTTGTTACGCGTTCTTCAATCAACTGTAAAAAGCAAGAAACGTCAAGCCCCTACTTTTGCAGCAAATAATTAACGCACGCTAACATTTATGAAACGATTTCTCAGATTAGTCTCTTTGACTCTTTTAATCATGAGTACAAGCGGAAATACTTTTGCAGAGGAAAAAGTAAACGTAGCCAGACAGGGCACGATCCGCGGACGCATAGTAGACACTTCCAAGCAAATTCTTCCGGGAGCCTCCATCTACATCGAAAAACTACATACCGGAGTGACAAGCGACGTCAACGGTTATTATACATTCGCCAATCTCACACCGGGCACATACACCGTGAAAGTCAGCTACGTAGGCTACTCTCCCGTCGAAATGAAAATCACTATTCCGGCAGGAAAGACACTCGAAAAGGACGTCGTACTCAATGAAGGGCTCGAACTGCAGGAAGTAGTGGTAGGCGGCGCCTTTCAGGGACAACGCCGCGCCATCAACTCACAAAAGAACAACCTCGGAATCACCAATGTCGTTTCAGCCGATCAGGTCGGAAAGTTCCCCGATTCCAATATCGGCGACGCCCTCAAACGTATCAACGGTATTAATGTACAATACGATCAGGGAGAAGCCCGCTTCGGACAAGTCCGCGGTACTTCCGCCGACCTCAGTTCCGTGACCATCAACGGCAACCGCCTCCCTTCTGCCGAAGGCGATACCCGTAATGTCCAGCTCGACCTCATCCCCGCCGACATGGTGCAAACAATCGAAGTGAACAAAGTCGTTACCTCGGATATGGACGGAGATGCCATCGGCGGCTCCATCAATCTGGTGACGAAAAGCACTCCTTACAAACGGATGTTCAGCGCCACAGCAGGAACCGGCTACAACTGGATCAGCCAGAAAGCACAGCTGAACTTAGGATTTACCTACGGCGACCGTTTCTTCAATGACAAACTGGGAATGATGGCCGCCATCTCTTATCAGAACGCTCCGTCAGGATCGGACGATGTGGAGTTTGAATATGACGTCAACAAAAAAGGCGAAGTAGTCATGGTGGAAGCACAGAAACGCCAGTACTATGTGACCCGCGAACGCCAAAGCTACTCCCTGGCTTTCGACTACAACATCAACCCGAACCACCGGCTGACGTTGCAAGGTATCTACAACCGTCGCCACGACTGGGAAAACCGCTACCGCGTCACCTATAAGGATTTGGATAAGACAGGACTAGACGACGAAGGAGATATGCAGCAATCCGCCCAGATCGAGACAAAAGGAGGAACACCCGACAACAGAAACGCCCGTCTGGAATTACAGCAAACAATGGACCTCAGTCTGAGCGGTGAACATCAGTTCGGCAAACTATCCGTCAACTGGGGAGCTTCTTACGCCCGTGCCAGCGAAGACCGTCCGAACGAAAGATACTTCAGTCTGAAACAGGACTTCCTCGGCTTTACCGTCGTAGATGCCGGCGACCGCTTCCCTTACGTGACTACGGACGTCAACCTGCACAACGGAGAAGCAGACGGCGAAAGGGGCAAATGGAAAGTGAAGGAACTAACCGAAAGCAATCAGGAAATCTACGAAAAAGACCTGAAGTTCAAAGTCGACTTCGAACTTCCGCTGACAAACGGCATCTATGGCAACAGCCTGCGGTTCGGAGCAAAGTACGCCTCCAAGACCAAAGACCGCAACACCCTCTGCTATGATTACGCAGATGCGTACAAGGACGCTTTTGACAAGGATTACATGAACAACCTCACCAGCCAGATTCGTGACGGATATATGCCGGGAAATCAATATAAGGCGACCTATTTCGTATCCAAAGAATATCTGGGCTCACTCGACCTCAGCAGTATGGAAGGCGAACAGGTGCTCGAAGAATCCTCCGGCAACTACCACGCCCGTGAGAACGTAACTTCCGCCTTCTTCCGCTTCGACCAGAACTTGGGAAAGAAGATAAAAATGATGGCAGGCTTACGCATGGAAGCCACCCACATCAAATACAACGGCTGGAACTGGAACGTAGCCGACGACAAAGACGAGACAGAAACTCTCGAACCTACCGGAAACCATAAGAACAGCTATGTCAACTGGCTCCCCAGCCTCTTGTTCAAATACGATGTAAACGACGACTTAATGCTCCGCGCTTCGTTCACCGAGACACTGAGCCGCCCGAAATACTCCGCATTGATCCCCTGTGTCAACATCAACCGCAGCGACAACGAACTGGTGATGGGTAACTCCGACCTGACCCCGACCATCTCCTACAACTTCGACCTCAGCGCAGACTACTACTTCAAAAGTGTCGGTCTGATCAGCGCAGGTATCTTCTACAAAAAGATCAATGACTTTATCGTCGATCAGGTCATCGGTGACTACACCTATCAGAACAACGAATACAAGAAGTTCACCCAACCCAAGAACGCCGGCGACGCCGACCTACTGGGCGTAGAACTGGCCTATCAACGCGACTTCGGCTTCATCGCCCCCGCACTGAAATGTATCGGTTTCTATGGTACGTACACCTACACCCACACCCAAGTGAACAACTTCAACTTCGAAGGTCGTGAGAACGAGAAAGACCTGTCCCTGCCGGGATCACCCGAACATACAGCCAATGCTTCCCTTTACTTCGAAAAGAAAGGCTTCAACGTACGCTTCTCCTACAACTACGCTTCGAGCTTCATCGACGAAATGGGAGAAGTGGCAGCTCTCGACCGTTACTATGACGCAGTGAGCTACATGGACCTGAACGCCAGCTACACCTTCGGCAAGAAGATAAAGACCACGTTCTATGCAGACGCCACCAACCTGCTGAACCAGCCTCTTCGTTACTATCAGGGAACCAAAGACCGCACCATGCAGGCGGAGTACTACGGTGTAAAGATTAATGCCGGCGTAAAAGTTAACTTCTGACAGCACGCAAAGAGAAAACCTCCGTTCCTAAGAATGGAACGCCCCGTTGGTTTTAAAGGAACGGGGTCTTGGTTTTAAACCAACGCCTCCTTCCTTTAAAACCAAAAGAACAGAGAATTTCAGCCTTTCAATAATAACAATTATAAACAACTAATAATCAATATAATATGAAGATAAAAAGCTTATTCATTCTTCTTTTTCTTTCCGTCTTTACATTCGCCCACGCACAGCTCACGGATTATTCTATCTTTGACAAGAAGTTTAACTTCTATGTAGCCAATGATTTAGGTCGCAACGGCTACTATGACCAAAAGCCAATCGCCGAACTGATGGGCACAATGGGCGAAGAGATAGGCCCCGAATTTGTATTAGCCACCGGAGACGTTCACCACTTCGACGGAGTGCGCAGCGTGAACGACCCTTTGTGGATGACCAACTACGAGCTTATCTACTCCCACCCCGAACTGATGATCAACTGGTTCTCCATCTTAGGCAACCACGAATACCGTGGAAGCACTCAGGCAGTACTGGACTATACGAACATCAGCCGCCGCTGGTCGATGCCCGACCGTTACTACACCAAGGTATTCGAAGAAAAAGGAGCTACTATCCGCATCGTCTGGATAGACACCACTCCGCTGATTGATAAATACCGCAATGAAAGCGATAAATATCCGGATGCCTGCAAGCAGGACATCAGCAAACAGCTGTCATGGCTGGAATCTGTACTGGCAAGTGCCAAGGAGGACTGGATCATCGTAGTCGGCCATCACCCCATCTATGCCTACACCCCAAAAGAGGAAAGCGAGCGGCTTGATATGCAGAAACGCGTAGACAGCATCCTGCGCAAGCACAACGTAGATATGTACATCTGCGGTCATATCCACAACTTCCAGCATATCCGTGTACCGGGAAGCGACATTGACTATGTGGTCAACTCCGCCGCCTCCCTCGCACGAAAGGTAGAACCCATCGAAGGTACAAAGTTCTGTAGCCCCGAACCGGGTTTCTCCGTTTGCTCTATCGACAAGAAGGAGCTTAACCTGCGTATGATAGATAAAAAAGGAAATGTACTTTATACAGTAACCCGAAAAAAATAAGTTCTCTATTAAAGAAAGAAATTCTACTCTCAGAAAAAACACACACGACAAAGGGCGTCTCCTTCGCGATGAAGGGGGCGCCCTGATTTATTATAGTACTCCTTTGCCCCGACAGATGCAAAGAATAATATAAGTTCATTAAGTAATGAACTTATATTATTCTGATTGGTTACTCTGATTAGCAGTATCCGCAGGGTTACTCTTGCTTAGATCATCCTTGGGAGTCGTCGTTGCATTCCCGTCACGGACAGCCATGTAATGCGGAGACATAATCTCGATTCCCGCTTCATTAAACTTATCCTGAATAGTCTGATGCAAATCAGAATAAATCTGAGACATCTTATGCGCCTCCTTGATATAAGCATTGATCTGATACACCGGATACCAGTCGCTCAACGAAGTCTCCAGCACGAACGGGCGCGGGTCATCCACTACTCCGGGCGTATTCAACGCAGCATCAATCAGTATCTGATTGACCTGCCGCCAGGGGACATCATAACCGATGGATACCTCCGAATGGATAATCAAGCCATACTCCCGTGCCGATGTACTATAATTCACGGTATGTGAAGACATAATAAAAGAGTTAGGCACCGTCACCACCTCATTTTTCGGAGTGCGGATACGGGTGACAAGGGGTGTTTTCTCTATGATATCGCCGGTAGTATCGTTCAGTTTAATCCGGTCGCCCATTTTGAACGGGCGCATATAAGTAATCACCAGTCCGGCAATAATATTTCCGATAACGGTACTTGATCCGAGAGAGACAATCAATCCGACAAAGACCGAAATCCCTTGGAATACCCCTGAATCAGAACCCGGCAGATAAGGGTAAATCATCGCAATCATAAATGCGTAGAGCAGGAACCGGACGATGTGGAAGGTCGGCATTGCCCAATCCGGGTAAAAGCCGTTGAATTTAAGACGCCCCGCTTCTATCTCACGAGCTAGATAAAGTACCAGACGCACCAGATACCTCACCGCGTACCAGATAACAATAATTGTAAACAGATTGGGAATATAGTCTATAATATCCACAAAGATTTTCCGAATCGGATTCCAGATATAACCCAGCAAGCGGTATGCCAGTCCTTCGGTCTGCGGGAAGATGATAAAAATCAAAGGGACAGTAATCAACAGTTGTATCCCCATAAGGATATAACGTCCGATGCCTGCCAAAAAGACTAACAGATTGGCTTGTTTTTGAGCATCCAGCAACTCATATCCCTGGATAGACACAGGCTTTATCTTCGTATCTTTCAGACGCAGGATGCGTACTTTCAGTTTGCGAAATGCCCAGTTAGTCAGACGGAAAAGGAGATACTGACCGACAATCACCAACAAAAAATAAAGGATACGCTTCGCCATTCGCCAGATACTGTGCTCCGCTTTCATCTCATGCAGTTTGGTGATTACATTCTGCCGCCTCTCTTTGGCAAGGGAGTCACGGGAGACTCCTTCCCACAAAGCATCCTGATCTGTAAGAGATAACAATACTTTATTGCCATACATCAGGTCGGAAACAATATCCGAATGGTCGATGGAAACGGAATCGGGACGGAGATTAAAACGCTTTCCTATCTCTTCAATAGCGGCACCGGTCATCTGTGCCCGCTGCTGGGGAGTGTATCCGCCCCGTTTTGTAAAAAGATAAAACAGGGTATCCCCTTCGGCAACTACCGGTATTCCTTTCGTGAATTGACGCAGTGAGTCGATACGCTGCCGTTGCTGGGAGAATTTCACCGAATCGGCGGACAGCATCTGAAGCCTCATCTGCTCCATCTCCATACGCATATTGGCTTCATTGAGCCGCGCTTCTTCCAATGATTTCTGCAGATTTGCCACACGGGCAGAATCTGAATCCCGGCGCAAGGAGGTTGGATGCGTTGCTACTGTATCTCCGGCGAAAATCTTCTTGACTGCCTGCTCCAGTTGCGCCTGTACATTGACTGCAAGGGAAGCCATTATGAGCAGCAATGCAAACCGTTTTATTTTTTTCATATCCATATAGAATGATTCCAAGTTAGGTGAATTAACTTTAATTTCACTTTTTAATAAACATGGCAAACATACGGATTGTTTTTGACATAACAATTCCCTAAATGATTATCTTTGCCCCAAAAGAGAAAAATTATGAATATACTATTACTTATCGGAGGATTAATTCTCATTTTACTAGGAGCTAACGGACTGACAGACGGTGCCGCTTCCGTAGCCAAACGTTTCCGCATACCTTCCATCGTTATCGGACTGACCATTGTCGCTTTCGGCACGTCCGCTCCGGAACTGACGGTGAGTGTCGCTTCAGCCCTGAAAGGAAGCGCGGACATTGCCATAGGTAATGTAGTAGGAAGTAACATATTCAATACGCTGATGATCGTGGGATGTACGGCACTGTTCGCTCCGATTATCATCACCCGGAACACTTTACGAAAAGAGATACCGCTCTGTATCCTTTCGTCTGTGGTATTGCTGATATGCGCCAATGACATATTCCTCGATAATGCCACAGAAAATATACTGAACAGAGTAGACGGTCTGCTTTTACTCTGCTTCTTCGCCATCTTCATGGGGTATACGTTTGCCATCGCTTTCCCAAAATCTTCCGCTGCACCGGAACCGGCAGCACCGGAACACACGGCACCGGAAGAAGAGATCAAGCTACTTTCGTGGTGGAAATCCATTCTCTATATCATTGGCGGACTGGCGGCACTCATCTATGGAGGTCAGCTGTTCGTCAACGGAGCTACAGGGATTGCCCGCAGCATGGGAGTCAGCGAATCCATTATCGGATTAACGCTGGTAGCCGGAGGAACTTCCCTGCCTGAGCTTGCCACTTCCATCGTAGCTGCGCTAAAAAAGAATCCGGAAATGGCTATCGGAAATGTAATCGGCAGTAATCTCTTCAATATCTTCTTTGTATTGGGATGCAGCGCCAGTATCACGCCCCTCCATCTTAGCGGAATTACAAACTTCGACCTGTTCACACTAGTAGGTTCCAGCATTCTGCTTTGGCTGTTCGGGCTGTTCTTTGCCAAGCGGACCATTACACGGATAGAAGGAAGCATTATGATATTTTGCTATGTGGCATATACGGTGGTGCTGATTTATAATTCTTGATAAGGTAATCCATACCCAACAATAAAAGGCTTCCGGTAATCATACCCGAAGCCTTTCACTTTTATCATAGAAACAAATCATTTATTCCACTTCAACCGCAGTCAATACATTCACGCCATACTTTCCATCCTTAGAAATCCACCAGTCCGTATCTCCATTGGCACAATGGATGGCATAACGAGGATTATATCTGAGTCTCTCCGATCCGTCCGGTATCCACAGACCTAACTTATAAGTTCCGGCAGTCAGCGAGGCAGGAAGTTCAAGGGATACATCCACTGTATGCGTCAGCGAAGTATAGGTAGAATCCTTTGGTTCGAATGGTTGCCAATTATTTGGATTGGCATCGGCCGGAAATTCCGTAACCTCTCCTGCATCATCAATCAATACGAAATAAACAGGATGTTCACCAAATACGGTGGCAAAACCTCTGTTCTTCAAGCTCAGTTTCAAGACGTTCTCCTTTCCACTCACGAATTTGGAAGGAAGCTGAAGTGATTGCAGCTCAATCCGGTAACCCAGATGATCGCGTATATAATCGAACACATTGCGTTTTACCTTCGTTCCGTCTTTCTTCCGGAAGTAGCTGTCGGACACCGGCATATGATGTTGGAGGAGGGAGTCTTCCGTTATCATCGTTTTCTTCCAAACCACCATAGAGTATTCGGGCGGATTATTCTCGTCGAACCGCTTGTTGGGATGTTGCTCCTTATAGTTATGTATGATGCTTAACGAAGTATAATGCTGGAGGAATAAACGTCTTGCCACTTGCAGACCGTCAATAATCCATCCGGCAGAAGGACTGTCCGGATCAGCGCCCACACTCCAGAATCCCCAGGGCAGTTCACCGTCTACTACGAGGTAAGGAGATTCCGCCACTATCTGATCGAACTTCGGTGTCCCTTCGTGCATATCGGCATCCCATCTGTCGGGGCGTATGACAATGAAGTCATCATGGAAAGAAAGTCTCTTGTACAGTTCCGGTTTATCTTTCAGCAGATTCTTAAATTCCGGGAGTCTGACTTGTACATTTCTCTCGGCAGGAACCACAGAAAGCAGTTTTTCCAATACGGCAGCTTTTGTTTCTTTCGAGTTTTCCAGTCCCTGAACCGAACTGTGCCATTCGCCCCATGCGCCAATCATTCCGGCTTGTACGACCAGAATCAGATCTTTATTTTTCTCCAGGAAAGGTTTCAACTGATCCAAGTGCGCCAGTATCTGTTCGCCGGTAGGACCGACAGGCGACCGTCCCATAAAGTCGCGTTCGTAGGCAAAACGCAATACGGCCTTTTTTCCTTGCTTTTGCAGTTCATCAAAATATGCCTGCATGGTCCGGAAGTTTTCTTCAGACAGCTCTTTACCTATTAAATAAGTCAGATAAAAGTAGCTCTGTGAGAGTTAAACACTATCTGCTACATATTTAGCAGACAATTCATTCAGTTCTTTGGTAGGAGTGTCTTTTTCATGCAGCACATCCACCGCAGTTTCCAGCCGGAATCCCCTGCCCGGGTTATATAATCCATTTTCTCCCTGCGGATCATCTACACAGATTCCGCGAAACTCCAGCGTCCGTTGACTATGACCGCATCCGCTTGCCAATAAAGCAAAGAGTGCAACTATCATGCTACTACCTATCCAATTCCTTTTCATAGTAATAATTTTGTTTACCGGACAAATGTATAACAAATCCGGTGACAAGCATTATTTACCGGTCATTTTGTATAAGAAAGTATCAGTATCGGATAAATAACGCAAAAGTATTAGTTAATGCTAAGATTGTATTTGCCCTGCTGTCGGAATAATTCTACCTTTGCCATATACTTCAGCTATGTCTCCATAGCCGTAGATTTAATCTTAAAAATAAGGCAATACATGAAAAGACTTCATTGGATCTTACTATTAATGATTCTGCTGATCCCGACAGAAAGTATCAGTGCCAAAAAGAAAACAGAGAAAAGTGACAGAGAAATCTGGTGCGACGTAATGTACCGGATGGCTGCTCCTGTATTAAGCAACATGAGCGAAGGTCTGCTGAAACAGAATATGCTCGTAGAATTAAGTCCTACATGGGACGGGCGCAATCAGAACGTCACTTATATGGAATGCTTCGGTCGCCTAATGGCGGGACTGGCACCGTGGCTGTCATTGCCCGACGATGAAACTCCGGAAGGACTCCAACGCAAACAACTGCGGGAATGGGCATTGAAAAGCTATGCTAACGCGGTAGATCCCGCTTCCCCCGATTATCTGTTATGGCGTCAGGAGAATCAGACCTTGGTGGATGCCGCCTTCCTGGCAGAAAGTTTCCTGAGAAGTTATGATGCCTTATGGATGCCATTGGACAGTATCACCAAGCAGCGGTATATCGCCGAATTTACTGATCTCAGACGAGTTGATCCTTCTTATAGCAACTGGCTGTTGTTCAGCGCCACCGTAGAGTCCTTCCTTCGGAAAGCAGGTGCGCCCAGTGACACTTACCGCATCAGTTCCTCTCTGCGCAAGATAGAAGAATGGTACGTAGGTGACGGCTGGTATTCGGACGGACCTCGTTTCGCATTCGACTATTACAATAGCTTCGTCATACATCCTATGTATATAGAAGCACTGGAGGTAATCACCGAAGCCGGTAAACGTGAGAAAATAGGAAATATGCCCGGCTGCAACTTCCATGAAGCGATCAGACGTGCCCAACGATTCGGAGTAATCCTCGAACGCCTCATCTCTCCGGAAGGTACGCTACCTGTTTTCGGACGTTCTATCACTTACCGTACCGGCTCTTTGCAGACATTAGCGCTGCTTGCGTGGCGCAACTGGCTTCCCGAAGAATTATCAAACGGACAGGTACGCGCAGCCATGACGGCTGTCATCCAACGTATGTTCGGAGACGGTCGCAACTTCAATGCGGCAGGTTTTCTGACACTAGGATTCAACGGTTCCCAGCCCGGTATTTCGGATTATTACACTAATAACGGCAGCTTGTATATGGCATCGCTTGCTTTTCTCCCGCTAGGTCTGTCTGCCGATGATCCCTTCTGGACGGATGCTTCACAATCCTGGACTTCGAAAAAAGCATGGGAAGGAGAAGAGTTTCCGAAAGATCATTCTTATCATAAAGAATAAGTGAGAATCAGCGTCTTATAATAGTTTCCAGTCGTACTGGAAACTATTGTCCATTCACATCGGAAACTGTTTTATCACAGCCAGCTCTTGACTTTTCCTTTTTTATTTTGTATCTTTGAAGGTAGTAAAAAGAAGAAAAACAATATGAAACGTATAAAATATAAGACATAATAGCATCCAATAAGGCATCTGTTTCCATCTATAAAGGAATTGGAAGGGAGAAAATCAGCACTGATTTTCTCCCTTTTTGTTTATATAATTCCAAGGTTACTCAGAAATTTCCCAAAAATAGTTTTTAATAAACTTGGATACCGTTTATAATAAACCTCTCAACTATTTATTAAAAACGCTCAAACGGTTTATTATAAAACTGTAAGGATATTATTGCAGCCAAGCTGAAAGGATATTCATAGTTGAACAGAACAGTTATTAAAACGATCAATATTATATACAAAAAGACAAACGACATAATTTGACAATGAAGAAAACAATGCCAAGCAAAAGACAGAAATTCAAAAGAAATACCATAAAAGTATTAGTATCTGCTAATATTATATTTGTCTTCCCCTTAAAATAATCCTACCTTTGCTCATCATTAGTTATGGCCTTTGATTAGATAACGAATAAAACATTAACCCTATAAATAACAATATCATGAATAAACAAACCTTTTTAACACTACTTGCTACATTCGCACTCCTCTTCAGTTTCACTTTCTCCTGCCATGCCAAAGGAAAAGATAAAGCTAAACATGTTGTTTTCATCGGTTTGGACGGTTGGGGAGCCTACAGCCTTCCCAAAGCAGATATGCCGAACGTAAAGAAACTGATGGAGGACGGAGCTTACACACTGAAAAAGCGTTCTGCCCTCCCCTCTTCCAGCGCCATCAACTGGGCATCCATGTTTATGGGAGCCGGACCGGAACTTCACGGATACACCGAATGGGGATCTAAAACACCGGAACTTCCCTCACGTGTATTAAATAAGAATGGTATCTTCCCTACTGTTTTCCAATTACTGCGCGATGCCCGCCCGGAAGCGGAAATCGGCTGCCTGTATGAATGGGAAGGAATTAAATATTTAGTAGATACGCTGTCTTTAAGTTATCATTATCATGTTGCCGACTGCAACAAGACTCCGAAAGAACTGGGCAATATGGCTTCTTCTTATATAAAGGAGAAACACCCCGCTCTTGTTGCCATCTGCTATGACGGCCCCGACCACACCGGACACACTGCCGGACACGACACACCGGAATATTACGAGAAACTTAAAGAACTGGATGTGTATGTCGGCCAAATCGTTCAGGCGGTAAAAGACGCAGGAATGCTGGATGATACCATTTTCATATTAACTTCCGACCATGGAGGTATCGATAAAGGTCATGGCGGAAAAACAATGCAAGAAATGGAAACTGCTTTCATCATATCCGGCAAGAATATTAAGAAAGGACTCCGGTTTGACGATGTAAGCATGATGCAATACGATGTGGCGTCCACTATCGCCCGCATCTTTCATTTAGAACAACCACAAGTTTGGATAGGTAGACCCATGGAGATTGTTTTCAAATAATCATTCAGGATGATTAATAGGATGGGAAAAGGAGAAGCTAAAATAACTGGCTTCTCCTTTTTTATTTATCTATCCACGCTCATAAGATAGGAGATTATAAATACTATTTCTTATAAGTAACAAAATGAGCAGTCATAATAGTTTTATTTCCTATAAGTAATAGAAATCACACCTCCACAGCTGTTAATTACCGAATAATACTTGCATCAACATACATATCCTTATACCTTTGTCCCCCGGTAACACAACATAATATAACTTCAATCATAAAATGTACTCTTTTGACATTCTTAATAAGCAATCCAACTGATTAAAGCAGCATTCAAACACTCTGATAGGACATCTTATCTTTTGTTTATTCAAATTAAAATACAATACGATAGAATTGTATTAGTAAATGATAAAATACTACTTGTCTGACGGAGCATTATCGCCTACTTTTGCATCATCAGTTATTGGTTGAAGTTTCCATGGATCAATCAACAATTGAATAGAGTTTATAATCTAATACAATAAATTATGAGAAGAAAAATTTATTTTCTACTATTCTTTTTTCTTTGCCTGACTAGCATTCCACTGGCAGCCCAGGATATTGAAATAAAAGGAATGGTAACAGAAGCTACAACAAATGAACCCTTACCAGGAGTCACAGTCAGAGTGAAAGGTAAAGACACCGGCACAGTAACAGACATGGATGGTAAATACTCCATCAAAGCGAATAAAGGGAATATACTGATATTCTCAACAATAGGTATGAAACAAATAGAAAAAGCTGTCACGTCCGGAACTCCAATCAATGTATCTATGGAAGAAGATAATATCGCTCTGGAACAAGTAGTAGTGATTGGTTATGGTACAGTGAAGAAGAGTCATCTTTCGGGGGCTGTAGGTTCGGTTAGTGCAAAAGAACTTAACGGTCAGGTTGCTTCTAACGCAGCCACAGCCCTACAAGGGAAAATACCCGGAGTATCAGTAGCCAGTTCCAGTGGTGATCCCAATGGAAGTATGACGATCAATGTACGTGGTATCAGTTCTTTATCCAACAACAATCCACTTTATGTAGTAGACGGAGCATTTGGAGATATCAGTATGGTCGATCCTAACGATATTTCCTCTATCGAAGTTTTAAAAGATGCTGCCGCGGCAGCAATCTACGGTTCACGTGCAGCAGGTGGTGTTGTACTGATTACCACTAAAAGCGGTCGTAAAGACATGCCGACTAAATTAGATGTCAATTTCTTCACAGGAGTCAGCCAGACTCCCAAAACACTGAAAGTTTTTAATGGAGAAGAATACAGCCGCTTCGCACGCTACTACAAATTAGCAGGCGACGGTTATGGTGCAGAAAATGGAGCTACCCCTTTCATTGGAGAAGGCACAGACTGGCAAGACGTAATGCTGCGTACTGCCATGACTTATAAAGCCAATGCTACCATCAGCGGCGGTTCCAAAAACGGTTCTTACAGTTCGTCAGTCAGCTACCTTAATAAAGAAGGGATACTGCGCAACACTGATCATGAATCTTATAATATCCGTTTGAAAAGCGATTATTCATTCTTCGACAATCGCTTGACAATAGGTGAATCTATGATTGTAAATCTGACAAAAGGTAGTGGATACATTCATCAGGATACCATGTTCGATATCTTTCAGTTCCCGTCAGTAGTACCGGTATACGATCCTACAAACGCAGGAGGCTGGGGTACTTCCAATGACATCAATTTACCGAATCCATTGGCTGAAATGACAGTCAACGACGAACGGACAGAAACAACCAAGATTTTCCTTAATGCTTATTTACAGGCTGAAATCATCAAAGGACTAAAGTACAAACTCAATGTAGGTATCAGAAAAGAGCATACTAAGTGGCGTTATTACAAGGATGTATACGATTTAGGAACATTCGGTAAAAACGACAAGCCCGACCTTGAAGAAAAATCGTCAACATGGGAATCATGGGTATTAGAAAACACCCTGAATTATGACCGTACATTCGGCAAACACAATTTGTCACTCCTTGCCGGATACTCTGCCCAGAAAGACAAAAGTTACAGCCTTTATGGTAAAAATGGAGATATGCCCCAGTTCATTGAAACAATGCCGGGCAATGTAGATCCTTCCAACCTGAAAGCATCCAGTTCGCTGAATGAACTTGCATTGGTATCTCTGTTCGGACGTGTCATGTATTCCTTTGACGACCGTTATTTATTCTCGTCATCTATTCGCCGTGACGGTTCTTCACGTTTCAGAAGTGGACATCAATATGGTGCATTCCCTTCTGCTTCTATTGGATGGAACATCAACCGCGAAAAATTCTTTAAACCTTTAGAGAATGTATTCGATCAGTTGAAGCTGCGTTTTAGTTATGGTAAACTCGGTAATCAGGAGATGACCAGCTACTATCCGACACAAAGTGTAGTATCGGACGGCATGAACTATGTGATGAATAATTCGCCTTGGTTTGGTTCTATGCCATATGTGCAGGCAATCTCACCCGCCAATTTAACATGGGAAAATACGGAGACCTATAACATCGGTTTAGATGTCAGTCTGCTAAACGGACGATTGACGCTTACTGCTGATGCTTACGTTAAGAATACAAATGATGTGCTATTACCTATTCCTTCTACCGCATCTACCGGTATCAGCGGAAACTCTATTCAGAATGCGGGACAAGTACGGAACAAAGGATTCGAACTTGCGGTCAACTATCGCGGTGCCATCAAGGAAAAGTTCAACTATTACATCGGTGCCAATATCGCAGCCGACAAGAATGAAGTGACCAAAATAACATTAGGCGGACAAAACCTGATGATCTCCGGATACAGCGCACACGGTGCCGGTGGTCGCGGTATCAATATGTTTGCAGAAGGGCACCCGATGTCATATTTCAACCTGATCGAAACAGACGGATTATTCCGCTCGGCAGAAGAGATCGCTAATTATAAAAACAAAGACGGTGAACTCATCCAGCCCGCTGCACAAGTTGGTGATGTCCGCTACAAAGACTGGAACGGTGACGGCAAAATAAACACAGATGACCAGCATGACGTAGGAAGTCCGTTCCCCGATTTCACTTTTGGCATAAGACTCGGCGGCGAATGGAACAACTTCGACTTTAACCTTTTCTTTGACGGAATGGTAGGCAACAAGATATATAATTATCCCCGTTATCGCCTGGAATCAGGAAACTTCAACGGAAACATGAGTACCGTATTGGCCAATTCATGGAGACCGGACAATCAGAACACTGATATTCCTCGTTTCTCTAAGACTGACGGTGCAGACAACAAATGGGCATACACCGACAGATGGCTGGAAGACGGCTCGTACATACGTTTGAAAACATTGGACATTGGCTATACATTACCCAAAGTTCTGACAAAGAAAATCAAACTTGAAAACGTAAGAATATACACTTCAATGGAGAACCTGTTCACATTGACCAAATATTCCGGCTATACCCCCGACCTGGGTGAAAGTTCTGTCGCAGGTGTTGCTTACAATGTATTCTCAAGAGGTATCGACCAGGGACGCTATCCATTGCCCCGTACTATTTCTTTCGGAATACAAGTCAACCTGTAATACCTTAAATTAATATTAAACATTAAACAGTTTATGAACATGAAAAGAAATTGGTTATCATATATGTGCATGGCAGCTCTTTTTTCCGGAGCGCTGACATCGTGCAACGAATCCAGCTTTTTGAATCTGTCGGACCCCAATTACTTCACG
>ERZ834798.1827-NODE-1827-length-17171-cov-10.469385_pt1 | contig 17171 bp, 15 predicted proteins | sample MGYA00519689_ERZ834798 | MGnify/ENA primary metagenome ERZ834798 (study PRJEB31850, sample SAMEA3708761) | human gut metagenome | biome: human gut; feature: human-associated habitat; material: faeces | place: China | collected 2014 ...
GTGCCCTGGTCGGGGTCGAACAGGAAGATGAACAGGTTGTTCAGCAGCAGGAACACCAGCATGAAAGTCATCATAAACCGGACTTCCCGGAACCTGATCCGACTCAGCCTGAAGGCCAGCAGGCTGACCACCAGCAGGCCCAGCAGCACCCAGGTGTTGTAGGTGATCATGCTGGCAAAGGTGAACAGCAGGAAGAACGCCAGCTTGGTGGTGCCAGTCATCTTGTGGATAACGCTCTCCCGGGGGAGATAATTCAAAACAGTCTTAGCGGCCACCCTCTCTCACCTCCCGGTCCTGCTCAATAAATCTCTCTACAAATTCCTGTGCGGGCGCAATGCCGCAGCGGTTGGCCAGCGTGTACAGGCTGGTCTCCTTCAGGGCCGCCTGTTCCACCAGCGCAGGGTCACACAGAACGGCGGCCGCGGTGCGGTCGGCAATGAGCCGTCCGTCGCAGAACACCAGTGCGCGGCGGGTGTATTCCAGCATCAGGTGCATGTCATGGGTAATCATCACCACCGTCACACCCCGGGCATTCAGGCCCCGCAGGAACTCCATGATGTCGGTATAATGCCGGAAATCCTGCCCGGCGGTGGGCTCATCCAGAAGGATGAGCTCCGGGTCAAGCACCAGCACGCTGGCAATGGTCACCCGCTTTTTCTGGCCGAAGCTCAGTGCCGAGATTGGCCAGTTCCGGAAAGGATACAGGCCGCAGACCTTGAGGGTCGCCTCCACCTTTTCCCGGATCTGCTCCTCGGTCAGGCCGGAGCGCTGCAGACCCAGAGCCACCTCCTCGTAGATCATGGTCTTGGAGATCATCTGGTTGGGGTTCTGCATCACATAGCCGATGTGCCGGGCACGGCGGCGGATGTTCTCCTCAGCCAGCGGCTTGCCGTTCAGGAAGATCTCGCCCGCATCCGGGGTCTCGAAGCCGCAGATGAGCTTGGAGAGGGTGGATTTGCCCGCGCCGTTCCGGCCCACGATGCTCACCATCTCCCCCTTGCCGATCGAGAAGCTGACATCCCGCAGGGTCTGCTGGCCCTTCTGATAACCAAAGCTCAGGCCCTTTACCTCCAGCAGCGACTCCCGTTCCGGCTGCGCGGCGGGCCGGGGCCGGGCCGTGAACCAATCCCGGAGCTTTTGGGTATCGGTATCGTCCAGCACAAGACTGTCCACATGGGCGGGGTGCTTGTCCGGAGTGATATCCACCCCGGCATAGCGCAGAGCCGTGACATACAGCGGCTCCCGGATGCCGTTTTCCGCCAACAGGCTGCCCAAGAGCAGCTCGTCCGGGCGCAGGTCTGCCAGAATGGTGCCGCCGTTCACCAGCACGATGCGGTCCACGTTCCGCCAGAGCACATCCTCCAGCCGATGCTCGATGATGAGCACCGTGGTATCCGTCTTTTTCTGGATCTCGTCGATCAGCTCAATGGCCTGCTTGCCGGTGGCGGGGTCGAGGTTGGCCAGCGGCTCATCGAAGAGCAGGATCTTGACCTGATCCACCATCACGCCCGCCAGGCTCACCCGCTGCTTCTGCCCGCCCGAAAGCTCGTGCGGTGCATAGCCGAGGTGGTTCTCGATGCCCACCAGCTCGGCGGCATGGCGGGTGATGGCGTGCATCTCATCCTGCGGGGTACAGCTGTTTTCCAGTGCAAAGGCAATGTCCTCGCCCACGGTCAGCCCGATGAACTGGCCGTCCGGGTCCTGCAGCACCGTGCCCACATGGGCCGAAAGCTCAAAGAGGCTGCTGTGGGGCGCATCCACACCGTCCACGGTCAGGGTGCCGGTGCACGCGCCGGGGTTGGAAAACGGGTTCAGCCCGTTGATGCACCCCGCCAGCGTACTCTTTCCGCTGCCGGAGGGGCCCGCAATGAGCACCCGTTCACCCGGGTAGATCTCCAGATCGATATCGGTCAGGGTGGGGCGCTTCTGGGCGCGGTACTGGAAGGAAAAGTTGCGGAATGAGATGATGGGTTTACGTTCTGCCATGGGTGTGGTACCTCAGCTGTTCATCAAAAAAGCCTTTCCAACGGGCCGGACGGCGCAGATGGAAAGGCCGGGTTTCATGCGGGGATCACTCCTGATCCAGAGAGCCCTTCTTGGCGATGGTTCTGGTGTAAGCCAGCACCAGCAGGCCGCCCACCACCACAGCGGTGATACTGTTGGACACTGCGGCAAATGCACCCTGTGCAAACACCTTCTTGACGGGCTCGGCGTAGATGGCAATATCCAGCACGGGGGCCACCAGGACCCAGGCCAGCAGATGGGCCACGATATTGGCCAGCGCAAACAAAGCTGCCTGCTTCTTGCTGAACTCGCCTTCCTGCAGGTTCAGCTTCTTGGAGAACAGGCCCACCACAACGCCCACAAAGGCGGAGGCGATGACCCAGCTCCACCAGGGGCTGCCGCCCCAGGACAGGTCGATGAGGGTGTGGCCGATGAAGCCGATCAGGCCGCCGGCCACGGGGCCGTACATGGCAGCCAGCAGGGCCAGAACGGCGTACTGCAGGCTGATGTTGGTGTTGGGCACCGGGCTGGGAATGGCCACAAAACGTCCCAGAACAAAGAACAATGCCGCGCCGATACCGACAGCGACAACGGTCTTGATGCTGCTGTTGTTATTTTTCATATTCTCTCTCCTCTTTTATTCCGCGGATGCGGGGTTTCTTGCAAGGCATCGTTAGTATACGACACCCTCTTGAGCCTTGTCAATGGACAATCCGCCCGCTTTGCAGAAAAACGGCTGCTTTCCTGCATTTGGGGGCGAATGCCTTCCCGCCCTGTGCAGCAAAAAAGAGCACCCGCGCCTGCCGGAGCGGATGCCCTGTGAATGCTGATTCGGTTTTGGCCCAAACCTTAGTTCTTAGCGGTCAGGCTGAAGGTGCTCAGGGTCTGGAAGGTGGTCACGATAACATTGATGTTGTTGACGATGGAGCTGCCTGCGGAGAACACGCGGGCGATGTAGTTGAACAGCTTGCCAACGTTCAGGAACACGTCCCAAGCGGTAGCCTCGGTGGCTGCGCCACCCTGCAGGTACACCATTTCGTTCTCATCGATCGCAGCAAAGTTAGCGGGCATTTTGATCTCATTGTTCATCATAACGGGGATTCCTCTCTTTCAAATCAATCTATACTTACCGTCTGCACCAAACCAAGTGCACCGGCACCAGAACCAGACCGTGGTTCCTCCGACAGGAACGGACAGGGGCACGAGTTCCGCATTCCCTCCGGAATTGTTCCATATATAGGTTATACGATAAATATTCGGATTTGTCAATCGAATTTCCGGAATTTTTACCATTCTGAGCCAAAAGTGGATACCCACAACGCGGAACAACTGCCATTTCGACAGCTTTCCACAAAATATCCGCTGCCGCACGATCCCCGGGCACGAAAAGCTCCTTCGTCTGCACGGCAGCACACAGATCCGTTCCACCCTGCGGCATTTCCCGGGCAAAAATTTGGCAAAAAATGCCCCCGCGCCCCCTACACAAACCGGAGCGGTTGTGCTATGATAAGGCTGAAAAATCGGTTTGGCACTGCCAACCCACGAAGAAGGTGTCGTTCATGTCTGATCTGCTTGAGACCCTGCGGCAGGAGGGCGTCGATCCTGCGCTGCTCGCCGCTGTGGAAGAATACCGCGCAGCCCACCCGCTGGCCGAGGCGCTGCGCCCCCGCATCCCGGTGTCGGCTTTTACCTATTATGGTAAGGACGTCTGGGAGCAGGCTCTGGCCGCGCTGCTCTGCGGCGAGAACCTGCTGCTGGCAGGCGGCAAGGCCACCGGCAAAAACGTGCTGGCCGAGAACCTCTCCGCCGCCTTCGGCCGCCCTGCGTGGGACATCTCGTTCCATGTGAACATGGACGCTGCCTCCCTCATCGGCATGGATACGTTTGAGGGCGGCGCGGTCAAGTTCCGGCCCGGCCCGGTCTACCGCTGCGCCCAGTGCGGCGGGTTTGGCGTGCTGGACGAGATCAACATGGCCAAAAACGAGGCGCTGGCCGTCCTCCACGCCGTGCTGGACTTCCGCCGCGCCATCGACGTGCCCGGCTATGAGCGTATCCCGCTGGCCGAGGAGACCCGCTTCATCGCCACCATGAACTACGGTTATGCGGGCACCCGTGAGCTGAACGAGGCGCTGACGTCCCGCTTTGTGGTTATCCAGATGCCCACCATCACACAGGACAACCTCGAAAAGCTGCTCCGTGCCCAGTTCCCCGACCTGCAAGCAAACTATGTCCACCAGTTCGCCCTGCTCTTCCTCGACCTGCAAAAAAAGTGCGACAGCGCGGAGATCTCCACCAAGGCGCTCGATCTGCGCGGGATGCTGGATGCGCTGCGGCTGATCCGCCGGGGCGTCCCGGCCGGGGCCGCGCTGGATATGGGCATCACCAACAAAGCCTTTGATTCCTACGAGCAGGGGCTGATCCGGGACGTCATCGCCGCCCGCATCCCGGCGCAGCTCACTGCCGCAAAGCTGTTCCGCTGATGGAAGCGCAGAGCTACACCGCCGAACAGCGGCGCGCAGCCAATCAGGTCTGGGCGGCAGCCGGTGCCTATGGGTTTGAGCCGCTGTTCCTTGCACACAACACCGACGGCACGATCGATTTTTACATGAACTGCATCGTGGGCCTGGTGCACAAATATTACGGCGACGATCTCATCCGGAGCCTGTTCGGGCTTTGGGATGGCGACATCCGGGAGGCCGAACTCGACGACCTGACCTGGCTCTACCTCGAAAGCGCAGCCTATGCGCTGGAGCTGCCCCGCCGCCCGGTGCTGGCCGAGCTGCGCCGCGCCCATGCGGACTACTTTTTCGGCATCCAGTACAAGCTCTCCCGGCAGGAGTGGATGGCCAAAAACCAGCTCGTCTACACCATGCAGGCAGACCGCTGGCGCACCGTGCAGGGCCGCCGCCCGCCGGTGATGACCCCTTACGAAGCCGACCTTGCCGCCGCGCTGGCCCCGCAGACGCCGCCGGAACCGGCTGCGCTGAAACCGGCCCTGCTGGCCCTCTTTGCCCGCGCGAAGCTGTTTGACGGCACCGTACACAAAAAGGCCGCGCTCCACCTGCATCTCGAAGGGCTTCTGGCTTCGCTTGCCACCAAAACGCTCCCCACCCAGATGATCAAGACCGACCGCGTCATGGTCGAGCACTCCAGCGCGGTGGATGCCGCAGGCAGCGGCGGGCTGACGGTGGACAAGCGGCTGGCCCGCATCACCCTCCGGCAGAACGCCGCCGAAGACCGCGCCTACATCGAGAGCTGTTTCGGGCGCTCCCTCTACCCGCCGGAACGGCTGCGCAAGGCCGAGCAGGAGCTTTGCACCGGCGATCATCTGGGGTGCCATCTCTGGTTCGCCGCCGGTGTCCCCAGCCCCGAACAGGCCCCCACCCCGGAGGCAAAGCATCTGGCCGAACAGGCGCAGCTGCAGGCCGACCGGAACCGCGCCTACTACGCCAAGAACCGGGAGCTGCACCGCAGCGTCGTGCTGCGGCTGACCGAACAGATCCGCAACTGCATCCTCGTGCACCAGCAGCCCCATGCGCGGGTGGCTCGCAGCGGCAGTCTGGACCCCGTGCGGGTCTGGCGGGCCCCTGTGCTGGACGACGCCCGCGTCTTCCGCTGCGCTGAGGAGGAGAACCAGCCCGCCTTCACCGTAGACCTGCTGCTGGATGCGTCGGCCTCCCGCCTGCACTGTCAAGAGGTCATCGCGGCGCAGGGCGTCATCCTTGCCGAGAGCCTGACCGCCTGCGGCATCCCTGTGCGGGTCAGCTGCTTTTCCAGCCTGCGAGGCTATACGGTCCTGCGGGTGCTCAAAGGCTTTTCGGACAAGAACCTACAAAACATCCACCAGTATTTCGCCTCCGGCTGGAACCGCGACGGCCTGGCCCTGCGGGCTGCGGGCGATCTGTTGGACTTTGCGCCCGGCCCCGCGCCGCGTCATCTGCTCATCCTGCTGACGGACGCCTCCCCCAACGACAGCCGCCGTGTGCCGCCCTCTTCGGAGAACCCGCTGGGGCACGACTACGGCGGAGCTTTCGGTGTGGACGATGCCGCTGCCGAGGTGCGCACCCTTCGCCGCAAGGGGCTGCGGGTCTCCGCTGTCTTCATGGGCGAAGACCGTTCCATCCCTGATGCCGAGCGCATCTATGGCAAAGATCTGGCCCGCATCCGCGGCATGGACCAGCTGGCCCGCGCGGCCGGGCAGCTCATCCAGAACGAGATCCGCGAGCTGGGCGATTGACTCCTCGCACCAAAAGACCGGGACTGCATGTTTGCGGCCCCGGTCTTTTGGTTACAACCATAGTGTTTGTCTTTTCCCCCAATGTGCAAAAATATTTTTGCAATCTTCAAACTTTTAGTTGTAATTCGTGACAACTTATGCTATAATACAGCCAGAAAAGAACGAATCAATGGTTGTACGAGGAAGGAGACCCGCTATGGATGCCAATCGTTACTTTGAGCAGATGCACCAGGTCATGTCCGCACAGAAGCGCGATTTCTCGTTGATTTTGAGCGTAAAGGTGCAGGACCTTGGCGGCGCGGATGCTTACATCGAGCTGCGCCGGAACGCATCCGGCCGCGCACGGGTCTTCTATTCCACCATGGGCCGCCGCAACCTCAACTTCCAGTTGTTCCGCAAGGGCTGGCAGTTGTGCCACAACGCATCCGGCGAAATGACCGGCCGTTTCCCCACCAAAGCGGACGCCCTGCTGGACGCAGCGGACTTTTCCGCCTGCATCCGGGACGATGCCTTTGACCCGGCCCGCACGGAATTTCTCGTGAACCAGCTCCGGCGTCTTTCGGACACCTCCTGCCCTTCCCTGCCGCAGTCGGCCCGCGAAGGGGCGCTCATCACCGTGGACAGCTTTGTGGGCCGCGGCGGGCACTGGTGCTATTGGAGCACACAGGCTGCTGACTGCCTGCCTCTCGCCGCGCTGCTCTGCTGGCTGGGTGATTTTCTGGCCGGGAGCGAGCGCCGCACCCTGCAAAACTGCCCGCAGGCCATGGAGCTGGCCGCGCAGTGGCAGGTGGAGCTTTGCTCGCCCTTCACCCGCCCGGCGGACGCCGTCCGTTCTCCGGCCCAGCGCCCGGCCCCGCGCCGCGCCGCCCCTGCCGCGCAGAACCCCCACTGGCAGAGCATCCTGGCGGTGCTGGCCACCGTATGACAAAAGTGCCCCGCCCTCTGGTTTTCCAGAGAGCGGGGCACTTTTTCAATATTCGATCCCCTGCCGGGCGGCGATGCCCTTCTGGTAAGGGTGGCGGCAGCACTTCATCTCGGTGCTGTAATCCGCCGCATCCAGCATCCACTGCGGCGCAGCGTGTGCCGTCAGAACGCATTCCTGCCCATCCGGCCGGTGCAGAACGGCCGACTGAAGCAGCTCTTTGTCCACCATATCCAGTTCCCATGCGGAACCGGCTTCATCCAGAAGAAGCAGATCGGCCGACTCGGCCATGGCAGCCCGGAGGTTCTCATTTTGCAGCGCCCGCGTAGCCGCCTTTTCGGCGTCGTTCATCTGGAAGACGAACTTCTGCCCAGCCTTGCCGCGGTAAACTTTGGCCCCCAGCTGCTCCAACAGCGGGATCTCGCCGCTTTTGCCGCCCTTCAGGAACTGCACGATGACCACACGCTTCCCGCTGCCCAATGCGCGCAGCGCAAGGCCCATGGCGGCTGTGGTCTTGCCCTTTCCATCGCCCCAATAGAGATGCAGCAATCCGCGCTCCATCATGCGTTTTCCTCCGTGTACTGGACGGTTTTCACCACGTGCAGGATGTGTTCCGCCTTCCAGTCGCAGGCGTCCAGCACATAGCCGCCTGCGTTGGGGCCGCACCATGCGTGGAAGGTCTTGTGCGGCACCGCGAACCGCTCCATTGCGGCCATCTGGGTGCCGCCGTGCGCCACGATGACCAGCCGCTCCTCGCCGTCGGCAAGTGCCTTGTCCACCAGAGCGGCAAACGCCGCGCAGACGCGGTCACAGAAATCGCTCTTCCGCTCCCCGTCCGGGTGAGCGCTGGCTTCGTTCTGCCGGACCCACTCCAGATACTCCGGGTCCTGCTCCACACGGACGAACTTCCGCCCCTCGAACCGGCCGAAGTTCATCTCCTTCAGCCCCTCCACCGGCACCAGTTTTGCATCCGGAAAGAGGATCTTTGCCGTCTGTGACGTGCGCTGCAGCGGCGTCACGTAGACGACCTCTGGGGAAAAGTCCGCCCGCCGCAGCTGGGCCGCGCTTTCGGGCGAAAGCGGGATGTCCCGCTGGCCCTGATACCGTTTCTGGGCGTTGTATTCAGTTCTGCCATGGCGCAGCAGATAGATCCACATGGTGTTGTCTCCTTTTTTCATCCTTTTGCCGCCCCATTATAGCCGATTTCCGCAAAAGATACAAGCCGCTCACGGTTCATTCTTCCCCCCGCCTGCCACAGCATTCTTTTTGGTTTGCAATATCCAACCACGCGTATCTGCATGGCATGCCCGTGCGCCTTTTGTCAAGCGCAAAAAGCACCCGCCGCAGGATGTGCAGCAGGTGCCGGAAATTTGACCATTCTTATTCGTACAGGGGGAACGCCTTGGTGAGCGCCAGAACGCGGGCGGAGATGTCGTCCCGCTTCTCGTCATAGTGCCAGATGCAGTCGGCAATGCAGTCGGCGATGATCTTCATCTCTGCCGGGCCCATGCCGCGCGTCGTGACAGCAGGGGTGCCCAGACGGACGCCGGAGGTCACGAAGGGGCTGCGGGTCTCGCCGGGCACGGTGTTCTTGTTGGCCGTGATGTGCACACTGTCGAGGCGGGCTTCCAGCTCCTTGCCGGTGCACTCCTCCTCCCGCAGGTCGAGGAGCATCAGGTGGTTGTCGGTGCCGCCGGACACCAGCTTCACGCCGCGGGCCTGCAGCTCAGCCGCCATGGCCTGTGCATTCTCCACGATCTTGCGCGCATATTCCTTGAATTCCGGCTTCAGTGCCTCCCCGAAGCAGACGGCCTTTGCCGCGATGACATGCTCCAACGGGCCGCCCTGGGTGCCGGGGAAGACGGCGGAATTGATCCGCTTGGCCAGCACCGCGTTGTTGGTCAGGATCAGGCCGCCGCGCGGGCCGCGCAGGGTCTTGTGGGTCGTGGTGGTCACAACATCTGCATAGGGCACCGGGCTCTGGTGATAGCCGCCCGCCACCAGACCGGCGATGTGGGCCATATCGACCATCAGGTAAGCGCCATAGCCGTGGGCGATCTCGGCCAGCTTTTCAAAGTCGATGGCGCGGGGGTAAGCCGACGCGCCCGCCACGATGAGCTTCGGGCGCACCGTTCTGACCTGCTTTTCCAGCGCCGCATAGTCGATGACGCCGTCCTCGTTGACGCCGTAGGAAACAAAGTGGTAGTTCTTGCCGGACATGTTCACCGGCGAACCGTGGGTCAGGTGGCCGCCCTGCGACAGGTCCATGCCCATGACGGTATCGCCGACGTCCAGCAGTGCAAAGTAGACGGCCAGGTTGGCCTGTGCACCGGAGTGCGGCTGCACGTTGGCATACTTGGCCCCGAACAGCTTGCAGGCGCGCTGGATGGCGATGTTCTCCACCTCATCCACATAGGCACAGCCGCCGTAATAGCGCTTGCCCGGCAGACCCTCGGCATACTTGTTGGTCAGCACCGTGCCCATCGCAGCCATCACGGCAGGCGAAACGATGTTCTCGCTGGCGATCAGCTCGATGTTCTCCCGCTGGCGGGCCAGCTCGCGGCCCATCGCCGCAGCCAGCTCCGGGTCAGCCTTGCCCACCAGACCGATGGTATCCATCATTTCATCGTACATTTTTACTACCCCTTTCTGACAGATCGTTCCGGGCAGAGCGGCTCCGAAGTGAGCCTTGCTCCCCTCCTCTTTATGATAACAAAATCAGCCCCGATGCGCAACCATATTTTCGCCTAAGCCCTTGCTTTTTTTGCGGCCAGCGTTTATTATATCTGTATAAAAATCCGTTCCCGCGTTTGTGCAGCTTTTCAGAATCGACCCACACAAACTCCGACGGAAACGAAGGAGGAAACCGCAGATGGATCATTCCCTGCAAAAAGCAGCCCAGCGCAAGGCGGGCATTGCAGCAAGGCGGGCGCTTCCCGCCGCCGCACGTTCTGCCGCAGACGCCGCGCTGTGCCGCCGCATCGCAGCACTGCACTGCTTTCAGAATGCCCGGACGCTCCTTGCCTATGCCGCCTTCGGCGGGGAGGCAGATCTGTCCGCTCTGCTGGCGGAGGCCGTGCAGCAGGGCAAGACCGTCGCCTACCCCATCTGCGGTGCGGGCTTCACCCTGACGGCCGCTGTGCCCGGCCCGGACGGCTGGGAGGTGGGTGCATACGGCATTCGGACCCCCATCCCGGAGCGGGCGCAGCTGCTCCCGCCCGAAGCACTCGACCTGGTGCTGGTGCCCTGCACGGCCTTTGATGCCGCCTGCCGCCGCGTCGGGATGGGAAAAGGCTACTATGACCGCTACCTGCCCCGCTGCCGGAACGCCGTACTGCTTGGCGCTGCCTTTGAGGCGCAGCGGGTGGAGCAGGCCGCTGTGGACGCGCACGACCAGCGGCTGGACGGATTTGTAACAGAGGAGGGGATCTATCGTGGAACTGATGAATTTGAGCTGTGAAGCGTTTTTAGAAGACCTTGCCGGCAGCGCCCCGGCACCGGGCGGCGGCGGGGCCGCAGCTCTGGTGGGTGCCGCCGGTGCCGCCCTTGGCAATATGGTCGGCAGCCTGACCGTTGGCAAGAAAAAATATGCCGCCGTGGAGGCGGACATCCTTGTCCTGAACCGCCGTGCCGCCGCCCTCCGCAAGCGGCTGGAATGGCTGGTACAGGCCGACGCCGACGCCTTTACACCGCTGGCCGCAGCCTACAAGCTGCCCAAAGAGACCCCGGAGCAGCAGGCCCACAAAGCCGCTGTGCTGGAGGCCGCGCTGGAAGGGGCCTGTGCTGTGCCGCTGGAGATCATGTCCGCCTGCTGTGAGGGCATCGCGCTGGCGGCGGAATACGCCGAAAAGGGCAGTGTGATGGCCGTATCGGATGCCGGGTGCGCTGCACTGTTCTGCAAGGCCGCCCTGCAGGCCGCCGGGCTCAATGTCTCCATCAACACCCGGCTGATGGCCGACAACGCCCGCGCCGCCGCCCTGAATGCACAGGCCGACGCCATGCTGGCGGAGTTTGTGCCGCAGGCCGACCGGATCTACGAGAAACTCACACATTCATTGAGGGGGTAATTCTGATGGCAACGATTTTGAAGGGCGCGCCCGTTGTGGCCGCCATGAACGAAGCAAACGCCGCCCGCTGTGCTGCAATGCAGGAAAAGGGCATCGTGCCCACGCTGGCCGTGGTGCGCGTGGGTGCCCGCCCAGACGATCTATCCTACGAAAAAGGCGTCCTGACCCGCTGCGGCAAGGTGGGCGTCGTCGTAAAGCAGTTTCTTCTGCCCGAAGATGCTGCACAGGACGCGCTTCTGGAGGTCATCCGGAAGATCAACGCGGACCCGTCCATCCACGGCTGTCTGCTCTTCCGCCCTCTGCCCAGGCAGTTCGATGACCGCGCCGTCCGCGCGGCGCTGGCCCCGGAAAAGGACATCGACGGCATCACGGACGGTTCGCTGGCTGGTGTGTTCACCAACACCGCCATCGGTTACCCGCCCTGCACCGCGCAGGCCTGTCTGGAGATCCTGAAGTATTATCAGGTGCCGCTCTCTGGTCGGCGGGCCGTGGTCGTGGGCCGCAGCCTCGTGGTCGGCAAGCCCGCCGCCATGATGCTGGACCGTGAAAACGCCACGGTGACGCTCTGCAATTCCCGCACCCAGGATCTGCCCGCCCTCTGCAAAGAGGCCGACATCGTGGTCGTTGCCATGGGGCGGCAGGGCTTTATCGGCAGCGACTGCCTGTGCGAAGGCCAGGTCGTGGTCGATGTGGGCATCCATGTCAACGCAGAGGGCAAGCTCTGCGGCGACGTCCGCTTTGACGAGGCAGAACCCCTCGTCGAGGCCATTACCCCGGTACCCGGCGGCGTGGGCACCGTGACCACCTCCGTGCTGGTCGGCCATGTGGTGGATGCCGCAGAAAAAACGCTGTAACAAACGATAGCAATTCAACTTCTTATAGCAGTTTGCGTTTTTAATGCACAAGCAACACCCGCAAACTGCATATCGCAAAGATGCCGTTTGAATGGTGCGCTCATTTCTTGACTTGCGATAAAATTTGCGATAAACGATTTTTTGAAGGAATGTAATCATGTCGAAAGATGAATATTTGATCACAGATCCACCCCTTAAAGCGCTGACTGTTTTTGCGATGCCGATGATCCTTGGCAGCTTTTTTCAACAAGTATACAATATGGCCGATTCCATAATAGTTGGTCAATTTGTTGGCTCCTCGGCACTTGCGGCTGTTGGTGCTTGTGCTGCACTGACCAATGTTTTTATTTGTGTGGCGCTTGGTGCTGGTGTGGGCGCAGGTGTGCTTGTAAGCCGCTATTTTGGTGCAAGAAATTATGGTAGAATGAAAACCATTGTGTCAACGTCCCTGATCAGCTTTTTGATCTTAAGCATTGTCCTTGGTGTCTTTGGCTTTTGCTTTTCCCATTTCATGATGAGCGGATTACAGACCCCTGCCGATATATTGGAAGAAGCAGCATTGTATCTGCGCGTCTACTTTGTGGGTTTCCCGTTTCTATTCATGTACAACATTCTTTCCACCATGTTCACTTCCATCGGTGAATCCAAAATTCCGTTGGGACTGCTGATATTCTCATCGATCCTGAATATTTTTATGGATCTCTGGATGGTGGCTGGTCTTGGGCTGGGAGTGTTTGGTGCAGCCCTTGCGACCTTGATCGCACAAGGAATTTCTGCCGTGTTTTCGTTTTTGATCTTTCTGTCTCGGATGCGGCAATACAAGAGCTCCTTTCGCAGGTTCGACCGGCAGGAGCTGTATTCCATGCTTCGCATTGCGGTACCATCGGTTTTGCAGCAGTCCACAGTGTCTATCGGTATGATGATCGTGCAGGCAGTGGTAAATCCCTTCGGCACACAGGCACTTGCCGGGTATGCGGCAACGATGCGGGTAGAAAATGTTTTTTCGCTGATCTTCGTATCCATCGGCAATGCAGTTTCGCCGTTTGTATCCCAGAATCTTGGCGCAAAGAAAATTGAGCGCATCAAAAAAGGTTATCATGCTGCACTGGTGTTGGATCTATGCTTTGCAGTTCTTGCTTTCGTGGTCATTGAAACACTGCACACACAGATTTCCTCGTTGTTCTTGGGAAAAGACGGAACCGCGTTGGCCTATCAGGTGTCCGGTGATTATATGAGATGGCTTGGTTACTTTTTCATCTTCATGGGCATCAAGATGGCAACGGATGGCGTTCTTCGCGGACTTGGGATCATGCGGCCGTTTCTTATTGCAAATATGGTAAACCTTGCAATCCGCTTGTCTGTTGCTTTGATTTGTGCACCGCGTTTTGGCATTGCTTTTGTTTGGCTTGCAGTCCCGGCAGGTTGGCTTGCAAACTTTCTTATTTCCTATGCGGCGCTCAGAAGATCGTGGCCAGAGGATAAAGCAGCGGTATCTCAATGATTTCATGCAGTGGAGAGGTGCTTTTCCTGCGTAAATTCAAGGCACGAACGCTGGATGCGCTTCCGAACGCGATCCAATGTGCTTTTCAAATGGGATTGCTATAAAAAGAAACAGAACACGCCCGGCGGTTGTCTCAGCCTGACCGGGCGTGTTCTGTTTTTCAGAATTGCAAACAGGAGGAAACTGGGAGATGACTGTTTATCCACATGTTCCAGTTTGATCACAGAAGATTCCGCCTTTCCCTACTTCATCTCCCTCAAAAGCCTCCTTGCCTTTGCAGGGTACGAAAAAAGGCGCTCGGTGAGTGTTCACCAAGCGCCTTTGCTTTCGATGCTTAAAGTATAGCGTTTTTTCCGTTCGCTTTCAATCTGAAAACTGCAACAACTTTTTCCGCGCAGATTTCCGTGTTTTGTAAAGTTACACAAAGTCAGACCTTTATTTTTGTCGATTACCGGGTCAGCAGAAGAAGCCAGGCCGAAGCCACCGCCTGCAGGATGAGCCAGCGGGCCACCACCTGCTCATCACTCCAGCCCATCCGCTTGCGCACATGGTCATGCAGCGGGGTCAGGGTGTGTTTGAGGATGCTGATGTGTAAAAACCGCTTGAAGCTGATCTTCAGGATGCCCAGGCTGCCGTCCACGATGAAGACCAGCGCTGCCAGCAGGAAGGAGAACGGGTGGCCGCTCTTGAGCGCCAGCACCGCGAGAAAGAAGCCCATGGCGCGGCTGCCCGCGTCCCCCATCAGCAGGGTGGAGGGCTTGGCATTCATCCACAGGTAGGCCAGCAGTGCGCCGATGAAGACGATGGCAGCGGTGCTGTAGTCCCCCAGTTCCTCGCCGTAAGCCAGCAGGAAGGTGCCGATGCTGACCACCGCCAGGCTGGCCGACAGGCCGTCCACACCGTCGGTGCAGTTGACGACGTTGATGCTGGCCCAGATGAGGACGACGATGAGCACGAGGTAGAGCGGATACGGGATGGCAAAGCTCCACTGCAAAAAGTTCACGGTGGTGCTGTTGAAGTTCAGGTAGGTCACACCCGCCACAATGGCGATGACGAGGTCGATGAGGCCTTTTTTGTATTCGTTCCAGGCCACCTCGGAGGCATCGTCAAAATAGCCGGAGAGCATGGAGGCAATGAGCAGCACGGTATAGATGATATACTCGGTGCGCAGCGGAACCACCGCCAGCGTGACCAGCGCGATGCAGAGCACGAAGATGAGGCCGGAGCCGCGGGCCTTGCCTTTGGAAAGCTCGCCGTTCACCGCAAATGCGCGGCCATGGTCGTGGGGGAGCTTCTCCCGGAAGACCGAATCCATCAGCGCCGTCAGCGCAAAAGCCAGCAAAAATCCCAGCGCGTCCACGGTGCGCTGACTGCCCGATAACAGTTGGAGCATACGATTTTCCTCTTTCCCGGAGCCGCACACAGCGCCGCTCCTGTTGTTTCACTCATAGGTAAGGAAAGTGTATCACGCCCGGCTGAAAAAATCAATCTCCTGCGCACAAAACACGCCGGTTTGACATTTTTCATCCTTCCTTATATAATAGGTATACTCTGTCCCCCTGTGCGGGGCATTTTTTATGCGAACAGGAGAAGCCATGACACTTTCACTCGAACAGCTCTCCTCCCGGATGCGCCGGGGGGAGGACATCCCCTTGCGGGAAACAGCGCAGGTCGTGCTGGCGCTGAGCGTCCCTTCCATTTTGCAGCAGATGGTCGTCACCGCCATGGAATACATCGACGCCGCCATGGTGGGCCACATCGGGGCCGAAGCCACGGCCGCCATCGGCATCGTCAGTTCCAGCACCTGGCTGCTCCACGGCATCCTGGTGGGGCTGTACACCGCTTTTTCCATCCAGATCGCGCAGTATCTCGGCGCCGACCGCCAGGCCGACGCACGCGGTGTGCTGCGGCAGGCCATGCTCTTCAACCTCATCCTGGGTCTGGCGGCGGCAGGGTTCGGCATCGGCATCAGCCGCTTTCTGCCCGGCTGGCTGGGCGCTGACCTCTCGCTGCAGGCCAACGCTTCCGCCTACTTTGCCATCTGGTCGGCCGCCCTCCCCTTCACCATGGCCATGGGGATGTACGCCGCCATGCTCCGTGCCACCGGCGACGCCCTGACGCCCGGCCTCATCAGCGTCCTCGTCTGCGGGCTGGACGTCGTGTTCAACTTTTTCCTCATCAACCCCACCCGGACGCTGCCCCTATTCGGCACCCGCGTCACCGTCTGGGGTGCCGGGCTGGGCGTTCCGGGTGCGGCGCTGGGCACCGCCCTTTCCAACGTGATCGGCGGGCTGCTGGCGCTGGCCATCCTGCTGCTGCGGGACGGCCCCCTCTGCATCCGGAAGCCCGGCTCCTGGAAGATCACCCGCGCCTGCCTGCTCAACCTCTGGCGGGTGGGTGCCCCGCTGGCCGCAGAGCGCGCAGCCCTCTCCTCGGCGCAGGTGGTGCTGGTGCGCATCGTGTCGGGGCTGGGCACGGTGGCCATCGCCGCCAACAGCCTCGGCGTCAGCGCCGAGGGGCTGTGCTACATGGCCGGTTACGGCATCCAGGACGCCGCCATCGCCCTCATCGGGCAGGCTGTGGGTGCCAACCGGAAGGACATGGCCAAGCGGTTCGCCTGGCTCTGCACCGGCATCGGCATCGGCATCGCGGCCAACAAGGTGCCGGGCATCCGGGCAGCGCTTTGCCACGATACGTTTTCCGCCCACGCCTCGAGACAGCACAATGACGCCAATATCCTCACGATGGGGCAGCGGGTCATCGGCCAGGGACTGGCGCTGGATATCGTCGATATCTGGCTGCATACGGAGTTTGAAGGCGGACGCCACCAGCGGCGCATCGATAAAATCCATGCAAGAGAGGCGCAAAACTAATGCAGGAGTCTATTCTTGAGCAACAAGCAGAGCAGCTGTTCAAAGAATTTCTAGACAGCGGCCATTTTAAAGCGGGACAGCTGATCGTCATCGGCTGCAGCACCAGCGAAGTCGCTGGCGACCGCATCGGTCAAGCCGGCAGCCCCGACATCGCTGCGCAGTTATTCGCGCCGTTATCTCGACTGGCTGCTGAGCGGGGCATCCATCTGGCGTTCCAATGCTGCGAGCATTTGAACCGGGCGCTGGTAGTCACCCGCCAGACCATGGAGGCCTTCCGCCTGGAAGAAGTCTCCGTCGTTCCCCATCCCCATGCCGGCGGCTCGATGGCCAGCCACGCTTATCGGCATCTGACGGATGCCGTAGTCGTGGAAACGGTGCAGGCTAACGGCGGGATAGATATTGGTGAGACGCTTATCGGCATGCATATGCGTCCGGTGGCCGTGCCGTTTCGCCTGTCCAGCCGCACGCTGGGCAGCGCGCGCATCAATGCCTGCTACACACGCCCCAAGCTCATTGGCGGCGAGCGGGCGCAATACAGCCTGGAATCAGGTAGCTGTGGGCGTTAGCCCATTGAAATAAAGCTATAGACTTTGGGAAACGGCTGCTTTGGCCTTCCCTAAAAATCAGAGAGGGTGCAGGAAGATGATGGATTACATTAAAGAATTGGTTTCTCCCGTCGATCCAGAGTTGGCAGAGGCTATTTTTCTGGAGAA
>ERZ834798.1839-NODE-1839-length-17111-cov-9.752462_pt1 | contig 17111 bp, 13 predicted proteins | sample MGYA00519689_ERZ834798 | MGnify/ENA primary metagenome ERZ834798 (study PRJEB31850, sample SAMEA3708761) | human gut metagenome | biome: human gut; feature: human-associated habitat; material: faeces | place: China | collected 2014 ...
GCAGTCTGCCGCCAAGCAAACGTCACTCGCGCCTCACGATAGTAAGGCGCGGTTGAGAGTTGTCACGAAACGCAGGGGTTCATGGCGAAGCCATGTACACCGCACCTGATTGCGCAGCGCGTGCAGCTCTTCAAGATAAAAACCGCCAATGTGCGGGGTCAAGGGGCAAGGCCCCTTGCCTTTCTCTGGGGGTTCCAAAGGGGGTATTCTCTTTGGAAAGAGAATACCCCCTTTGTTTGCTCCTGCCGCTTGCAGGCGGCATCTCACGTTCCCTTTTAAGGGAAGAAAAAGGAGAAAAGAGCCATGTATGAATACTTTCATGTAAAAGTCGCCGCCAATGCGTCACCCATGCTTGCCAGATATTCGATCGATCCCGAATACCAGAACATCATTGACCGCGCGGCGGCGGAGGGCTGGCGGTATGTCGGTTTTCTGCCCGTGCAGCAGACGTTGTATGGCGCGATCCTTGAATATGACCTCATCTTTGAGCAGGAGAAGAAATGAATCTGATTTTTGACACCCACGCCCATTATGACGATGAGGCGTTCGACGCTGACCGCGAGGAATTGCTCGCGTCCATGCCCGAAAACGGCGTGGGGCTGATCGTCGACCCGGGCTGCGACTTGGATACCTCGCGCCGCGCGGTGGAGATCGCGGAACAATATCCTCACGTCTACGCCGCCGTCGGCTGGCATCCGGAAAACTGCGCGCCCTACACGCGCGAGAGCCTCGACACGCTGCGCGCATGGGCAAAGAACCCGAAGGTCGTCGCCATCGGCGAGATCGGGCTCGACTACTACTGGGAGCAAAACCCGCCGCGGGAATTCCAGCAGGAGGTTTTCCGCGACCAGCTCGCGCTGGCGCAGGAATTAGGTCTCCCCGTCATCGTGCACGACCGCGACGCGCATGCTGACTGTCTCGCCATCGTGAAGGAGTTTCCGCAGGTGCGCGGCGTGTTCCATTGCTTTTCCGGCAGCGTCGAGATCGCGCAGGAGCTTATAAAGCGCGGCTGGTACCTGGGCTTTGACGGCCCGCTGACCTACAAGAACGCGAAGAAGACCGTCGAGGTCGCAAAGGTCGTCCCGCTTGACAGGGTGCTTCTCGAAACGGACAGCCCTTACATGGCCCCCGTTCCCGTGCGCGGCACGCGCAACGACTCGCGCAATGTGTCCCATATCGCGGCAAAATTCGCAGAAATTCGCGGCATGAGCACAGATGAAATCATCGCCCTGACGAACGAAAACGGCCGCCGCTTTTTCGGCATTCAATCAGTGAAAGAGGAACGAAGCTGACCGCTTCCGCTCCTCTTTTTTCATTTCAAAACTGAACGGCGCGGCAAATTTGCTGGCAATATTACCCGATTTTTTCCGCATGTTTATTCTTCCGCTTTAGTCAAGTGTGACTAAGTTGCGAATTTTCCCGCATTTTCTGTTGACGTGTGCTTTTCACGGTGCTATGATACCCACAACCTCAGTATGATTTTCGGAAAGGATTTCGACGAAATGTTCTCTTACACTTCTCGAATGTTAATGTGCATGAACATGGACATGGCGATGCCGATGCCCACGATTGCTCATGCTCATTTGCCTGCCCGATACGCACAGGAACGAAATTGCCGCCGCTGATTGAAAGCGCGCAGAAGGGTCTTGCCACCCGAACATCGTTTGACCTGAAGCGGGGAGCTCATGAGCTCCCCGCTTTTTTTGTTTGCTTTTGGGATAAAGGAGGAATTCACTTGATCGAACTCAAGAACATTTCCAAGGACTTCGGCTCGGGCGAAAAGGCCGTGCACGCCGTGCGCGACGTGTCGCTCTCCATCGGCTCGGGCGAGATCTTCGGGATCATCGGCTTCTCGGGCGCGGGCAAGTCCACGCTCGTGCGATGCATCAACCTTTTGGAGCGGCCAAGCTCCGGCAGCGTCTTCGTCGCGGGACAGGACTTGACGGCGCTCTCTGCCAAGGACCTGCGCGCGGCGCGCAAGAAGATCGGCATGATCTTCCAGCACTTCAACCTGATGCCGTCGCGCACGGTGGCCGGAAACGTCGCCTACCCGCTCAAGGGCAGCGGCCTGAGCAAGGAGGATATCCAGAAGAAGGTCGCAACGCTCTTGGAACTCGTCGGCATCGGCGACAAGGCGGACGCCTACCCCAGCCAGCTCTCCGGCGGACAGAAGCAGCGCGTCGCCATCGCCCGCGCCCTTGCCAACGACCCACAGGTGCTTCTGTGCGACGAGGCGACCTCCGCGCTCGACCCGCAGACAACGAAGGCGATCCTGCACCTTCTCAAGCACCTCAACGAAACGCTCGGCATCACGATCGTGCTCATCACGCACGAGATGGCTGTCGTCAAGGAGATCTGTGACCGCGTCGCCGTCATGGAATACGGCCGCGTCGTCGAGCAGGGCGAGGTCTTCACGGTCTTCGCTGAGCCCAAGCAGGACATCACGAAGAGCTTCATCCACACGACCTCGAACCTCCAGAAGGTCGAAGCGCTCATCGCCGAGGATTCCCCCGTCACGCGTCTCCAGCCCGGCGAGCTCATCGTCCGCCTGTCCTATGTTCAGCGCAACGTCAACGAGCCGATCATCTCCGCCGTGTCGCAGATGTTCAACGTCTCGCTCAACATCATTTTCGCCGATATCACCATCGTGCAGGATTCCCCCATCGGCGGAACGGTCGCCATCATCAGCGGCGAGAGAAAGCAGATCACGAAAGCGATCGAATACCTGATCGAAAAAAATGTCGGAGTGGAGGTCATCAAAGATGCAAGAGCTGATCGTTAACATTGCCCCGAACCTTGCAAGCAAGCTGCCGGACTTTTATAAGGCCCTCGGCGACACGATGCTCATGGTGCTCTGGTCGGGCCTCATCTCGTTCGTATTCGGGCTTCTGCTCGGCGTGGTGCTCACGGTGACAAAGCCGAACGGCATTTTGGAGAACAAGGTCGTCTACCAAATTCTCGACAAGCTCGTGAGCCTGTTCCGCTCCATCCCGTTTATCATCCTACTGACGTGGGTCATGCCCATCACGCGCGCGCTGGTCGGCACGGTGCTCTATGTGCGCGGCGCGATCGTGCCGCTGGTGTTCGGCTCAGTGCCGTTTTTCACCCGTCAGGTCGAAAGTGCGCTCGCCGAGCTCGACGGCGGCCTTATCGAGGCGGCGCTCTCGATGGGCTCGAGCCCGCTTGAGATCATCTTCCGCGTGTATCTCAAGGAGAGCATCGCGGCCATCGCGCGCGGCACGACCATCACGATCGTGAGTCTCTTAAACCTCACGGCCATGGCCGGCGTCGCCGGCGCGGGCGGCCTCGGCGACTTCGCCATCCGCTACGGCCACGACCGCAACATGGCCGACATCACGAACGTCACCGTGCTCGTCCTTGTGCTCATCGTCTGCGTCATCGAATTTGCCGGCGGACGCATCGTCAAAAAGAACACGCATTAACGTGATCCCCATACAGCCCCTGCCCACCCCATTACAAAAAATTATTTTAACGGAGGATATTTCCATGAAGCTCAAAAAGTTCTTTGCCCTCGCCCTTGCAGCCGCCACGCTCGCCCTCGCGCTGACCGCCTGCGGCTCCAAGGCCGGCGACTCCGCCGACAACGGCGATGCCAACACCGACAATCAGACCGGCGAGACCGTGACCGTCAAGCTCGGCGTGGTCGGCGGCATCTATGACGACCTGTGGGCGAGCGCGAAGGCCGCGCTCGCCGACGAGGGCATCGACCTCGAGATCGTGCAGTTCTCGGACTACGTGACCCCGAACAACGCGCTCGCCAACGGCGACATCGACCTCAACGCCTTCCAGCACCGCATTTATCTCCAGAACGAGATCGACAACTACGGCTATGCGATCCAGAACATCGGCAACACCTTCATCATCCCGCTGAACCTCTACTCCCAGAAGGTCAGTTCCGTTGACGAGCTCAAAGACGGTGACGTCGTCGCCATTCCCGACGATCTGACCAACGGCGGCCGCGCGCTCAAGGTGCTCGAAGCCGCGGGCCTCATCGAGCTCGACCCCAACGCCGCCTTTAACCCCACCGTTGACGATATCACGAGCTGCAAGGTCAACATCACCATCGAGGAGCTCAAGGCCAACACCATCCCCTCCGTCCTGCCCGACGTGGCCGCCGCGGTCGTGAACGGCAACTACGCGCTCGACTTTGGCCTCAAGACCGACGAGGCCATCTACAAGGACAGCGTCCTCGACGTGGAGGAGTACTGGAATCTGATCGCCGCGCGCACCGCTGACGTCGAAGACCCCGACACCGCCGCCATCTATGAGAAGGTCGTCGAAGCCTTCCAGTCCAGCGCGACGGAGGACGTGTTCAACAACACCTTCGGCGGTTACTTCATCGCAGTGGGCTGGGATCAGGACTTGATCAATCAGTAAACACCATCTGACCGCCGCCGCGCTCCCGCAACGCAGGGAGCGCGGGCGGCGGTACGCCTTTCCGGGAGGAATTTATTATGGCGCTTGATCTTTCCGCGCTGCGGCGCATCATTGCAGACGAAAACCGCCTGCTCACCGGCGCGGACATTCCCGCAGAATACCAGAGCGACGTGCTCGGCCGCGTCCACGGCAGCGCCGAGGCGCTCGCCTTCCCCTTATCCACCGAGGAAGTGAGCGCGCTCCTGAGCTGCGCGCACGAGCACCGCGTTCCCGTCACGCCGCGCGGCGCGGGGACGAATCTTGTCGGCTCTACCGTGCCGCTCGAGGGCGGCATCATCCTCGACCTTTCCCGCATGGACCGCGTGCTCGAGCTCGACGAGGACACGATGACCGTCACGGTCGAGCCCGGTATGCTCTTGCAGGACTTGCAGGCCTATGTCGAAGCGCGCGGGCTGTTCTACCCGCCCGATCCCGGCGAAAAGGCCTCGAGCATCGGCGGCAACATCAGCACGAACGCCGGCGGCATGCGCGCGGTGAAGTACGGCGTCACGCGCGACTATGTGCGCGGGCTCGAGGTCGTGCTCGCTGACGGCACGGTGATGCAAGTCGGCGGCAAGCAGGTCAAGGACGCGAGCGGACTCTCGCTCAAGCACCTTCTCATCGGCTCGGAGGGAACGCTCGCCGTCATCACAAAGTGCCTGCTGCGCCTTGTTCCCAAGCCCGAGGCCTCGCTCAGCGTGCTTGTGCCGTATGCCGACCTGAAAACCGGCATCCAGAGCGTTTTGACCATCCTGCGCGCGAACGCGAACCCCACGGCAGTCGAATTCATGGAGCGCAAAGTCGTCGCGCTTGGCGAACGCTTCTGCGGCGTCTCTTATCCCCGCCCCGACGCCGGCTCCTATATTCTCTTGACCTTTGACGGCAGAAGCGAAGAGGTCACGGCCAATGCCGCGCGCGTGCGCTCTCTGGCGCTGCAAAACGGCGCGCTCGACTTTATCGAGCTCTCCGACGCGCGGCAGTGCGCTGACATCTGGCGCGTGCGCGGCGCGCTTGTCAAGGCCGTGGAGGCCGTTTCCGAGCAGGAGCCGGTCGATATCGTCGTGCCCATCAGCCGCACGGCGGACTTCATCCGCTTCATCAACGACTTGGAAGCCCGGAGCGGCATGCAGATGGTCAGCTTCGGCCACGCGGGCGACGGCAATGTGCACCTGTGCGTCGTGCGCGGCGAGCGGGATGAAGAAACGTGGCAGCGCGAGCTGCACGAAAACATGGACAGAGCCTATGCCGAAGCCTATCGCCTCGGCGGCGTCGCCTCCGGCGAGCACGGCATCGGGCTATCGAAGCGTCCCTACTTCCTGCGCCAGACGGCGAAGGAAAATTTACAGGCCATGAACGCCATCAAAACGGCGCTCGACCCGCAGCATATCTTGAACAACGGAAAATCTTATCTCACAGGAGGAAACAATAATGCAGGCACTTTCTGACCGCACCGCGAGCTTTACCGATTCCGTCATCCGCCGCATGACCCGTATCTCCAACCAGTACGGCGCGGTGAATCTTTCCCAGGGCTTCCCCGACTTCGACCCGCCCAAGCCCATCCTCGACCGCCTCTCTCAGGTCGCCTACGAGGACTATCATCAATACTCCATCACCTGGGGCGCGCAGGACTTCCGCGAGGCGCTGGCGAAGAAGCAGTCCCACTTCATGGGCCGCGACATCGACCCCAACGGCGAGATCGTCGTCACCTGCGGCAGCACCGAGGCCATGATGGCCGCAATGATGACCGTCGCCAATCCCGGCGACAAGGTCGTCATCTTCTCCCCGTTCTACGAAAATTACAGTGCCGACACGATCCTCTCCGGCGCGGTGCCCATCTATGTGCCGCTCACGCCGCCGTCGTTCACGTTTGACCCCGAAGTGCTCGAGGACGCGTTCCGCCAGCACCCCAAGGCGCTCGTGCTGTGCAACCCCTCGAACCCCTGCGGCAAGGTCTTCACGCGCGAGGAGCTTGAGATCATCGCGGGTCTTGCCAGGAAATATGACGTCTACGTCATCACCGACGAGGTCTACGAGCACATCATTTACGCCCCGCACCAGCACACCTATTTTGCGACGCTGCCCGACATGTGGGAGCGCACGCTGTCCTGCTCGTCGCTTTCCAAGACCTATTCCATCACCGGCTGGCGCCTTGGCTACATCATCGCCCCGCCGGAGATCATCGACCGCGCGAAGAAGGTCCACGACTTTCTCACCGTCGGCGCGGCGGCGCCCCTACAGGAGGCCATCATCCCCGGTCTCAACTTCGGTCAGGACTACTACGACGCGCTGCAGGCCGAGTACACGCACAAAAAGGACCTGTTCTTAAAGGGCCTTGACGACCTCAAGATCGTCCACAATGACCCCGAGGGCGCTTACTACGTGATGCTCGACATCTCGGAGTTCGGCTACGAGAGCGATCTTCAATTCTGCGAGGACCTTGCAAGCAAGGTCGGCGTGGGCGCGGTGCCGGGCTCGAGCTTCTTCCGCGAGCCGGTCAACCACCTCATCCGCCTGCACTTCGCCAAGAAGGACGAAACGCTCACCGACGCGCTGAACCGCCTCGAATCCCTGCGCGAAAAGATCCCTGCCAAGGGTTAAGAAAGGAAATTCGCCATGAACGCCCTGAGAGAAGAGTGCCAGCAGCTTCACGACGAGCTCATCGCACTGCGGCGGGAATTTCACCGCGCCCCAGAGCTCGGCCTGCACGAATACCACACTGCCGCGCGCATCGAGCGCGAGCTTGACAGGTGCGGCATCCCGCACGAGCGCGTCGGCGAGACCGCCGTTGTCGGCCATTTGACCGGCAGCGGCAATGGAAGCGGCCTTGTCGTGCTGCGCGCGGATATCGACGCCTTACCCATTCAGGAGACGAACGACGTGCCCTACCGCTCGCAAACGCCGGGCATGATGCACGCCTGCGGCCACGACGCGCACACGACGTGTCTTCTCGGCGCGGCAAAGGTTTTGAGCGCACACCGCGCGGACTTTGGTGGCGAGGTGCGCTTCCTCTTCCAGCCCGCCGAGGAGATCGGTCAGGGCGCAAGGCCGCTCATCGCCGCGGGCATGCTGGATGGCGCACAGCGCGTCTTCGGGCTGCACACGGCGTCCGACCTTCCCGCGGGGACCGTCGGCGTCAAGCCGGGGGCCAACAACGCGGGCGTCGACCACTTTATCATCCGCATCCACGGTAAAAGCGCGCACGTCTCCACGCCGCAGCTCGGCGTGGACGCGCTCTATATCGCAAGCGAGCTCGTCGTCGCGCTCCAGTCCATCGTCACGCGCATGACCTCGCCGGTCGAGCCGGTGCTCATCGGCGTGGGCAAGCTGAACGCCGGCACGGCCTACAACGCCGTGGCCGAGACCGCCGTGCTCGAGGGCACGACGCGCATGTTCTCGCCCGAGAGCCGCGCGCACCTTCGCGAAACGATCAACGCCGCGGCCGCACACATCTCCGCCCTTTACGGCGGCACGGCAGAGGTCGAATGGGACGACTTCGCCACGCCGCTCACGAACGACGCCAGTGTGTGCGGGGAGGTCGAGCGCGCCGCCGACGCGCTCGGCATCCCCACGACGGCAAACCGCGCGCTGTCGCTCAGCGGGGACGATTTCGCCGAGTATCTGCTGCAAACGAAGGGCGCTTACGCCTACCTCGGCACGGCAAACCCCAAAAAGCCGCACACCTGCATCTCCAACCACCGCGGCGATTTCGACATCGACGAGGAAACGCTCCCCCTCGGCGCGGCGCTCTACGCGGCATACGCGCTGTCCGTCCTTGATCCGCAGTTTGCCAAATAATTGTTTTTTTCGATGAAATCGCCTTAGTCGTGTGCAAATTTCGATTTTACTTTTTGCGTTATTCTATTTAAAATATAATCCTCGCCACTGTCAGCACAGCGGCGGGGATTTCTTTAGCAAATTTGGAAAAGAGGTTAATTATGAAAAAGCTGTTTTCTCTGCTGCTTTGCGTCGTGATGGTGCTCTCTCTGGTCGCCTGCGGCTCGAAGACTGATGACGCGCAGACGCCCGACGAGCCTCAGGACACCGCTCCCGAGCTCTCCGGCACGATGAAGGTCGTCGCCACCGGCGACGTCTACGGTCCCCTGTTCGACGCGTTCACCGCCGACACCGGCGTGGAGGTCGAATGCCTGTCCATGTCCTCCGGCGAGGTGCTCTCCAAGCTCCGCGCCGAGGGCGGCACCCCGTCCGCTGACCTGTGGTTCGGCGGCGGCATCGACGCGTTCATGAGTGCCAAGGACGACGGCCTGCTTGAGCCCGTCACCTTTGACGCGGCCGCCGAGCTCGGCGACGAGTACAAGGATACCGAGGGTTACTGGTATTCCAAGGGCATCACCATTGTCGGCTTCCTGCTCAACAACTCTCTCATGGAGGAGCTGGGTCTGACCGCTCCCGAGAGCTGGGATGACCTGACCGACAGCCAGTATGCCGGCGAGATCGTCATGTCCAACCCCGCCGTTTCCGGCACCAACTACGCCGTGGTCAACGCGCTGCTGCAGGCCAAGGGCGATCAGGGCTGGGACTACTTCGAGGCCCTGAACAACAACATCGCCTACTACGGCAAGCGCGGATCCGACCCGAAGAACAAGGTCTCTTCCGGTGAGTTCGCTGTCGGCATCTCCTACATCGACGCCAGCATCGAGCAGGCCGCCGAGGAGAACGACCTGACCATCGTTTACCCCTCTGACGGGATGCCCTGGGTCCCCGAGGGTGTGTCCGTGTTCAAGAACGCTGAAAACGTCGACGCCGCCAAGTACTTCGTCGAGTGGCTCTTCAGCAGCGACGATCATCTCCGTCAGCTCGCCGAGATCGAGCAGAAGAACGGCATCAAGGTCATCAAGCCCTCCATCGAAGGCATTGAGCTGTCCTATGATCCTACGCTCCTCATGACGGAGGACCTGTCCCTGTTCGGTTCCCAGCGCACCGAGATCCTCGATCGCTTTGAGCCCCTGATGGGCGACAAGGCCGCCGCGGAATAAATGAAGTCCGCCGGTACGATTCAAAAAAATACAGAAAAAAGGGCATCTCACGATGTCCTTTTTTCCCTATGTGAAAACGCGGCCGACAGGCTGATCTTACTTGTCCTGCTCGGGAGCGTGCTGCTGTTCATTCTCTGGCCCATCGCGTGCATCGCGCTGCGGAGCCTGCGCGGCGCGGACGGCGGCGTGAGCTTTGCAATGTTCGGCACTGTTCTGCGCCAATACGGCGAGAGTCTGCGCAACAGCGTATTTGTCGGCGTTTTTACGGCAGTGCTGTCCACTATCCTCTCGCTCTCAGCGGCGCTCGTATGCGCCACGGCGCGCGGGTGGAAGAAGACGCTCTGCATGGTCATCATGCTCGTCGCCATGGTGTCGCCGCCGTTCGTCTCGTCGCTTGCCTATATCCAGCTCTACGGGCGGCGCGGGTGGATCACCTACCGCCTGCTGCACCTGAGCCTGAACCCCTACAATCGCTGGGGCGTCATCCTGATGCAGTCGATCTCGTTCGTGCCGCTCAACGCAATGTTTCTCTCCGGCATCCTCGAAAAGCTGGACGAGGGCAGCCTTCGCTCGGCGCGCGACCTCGGCGCATCGGGCGGCGCCATCCTGCGCGATATTGTCCTGCCGCTCATTCGGCCCGCGACGCTCGTGTGCCTGCTGCTCTCGTTCGTCCGCTCGCTCGCGGACTTCGGCACGCCCATCATCATCGGCGGGCGCTTCAGCACGCTGGCCGCAGATATCTATCTGCAAGTCGTTGGATACTCGGACCTTGAAAAGTCCTCGGCGATGAACATGTTCCTGCTCATCCCGTCCATTGTGTTCTTTTTCGTCTACCGCGCGCTGATGCGCCGCTCGGACAGGCTGACCGAGGGCAGCCGCACCGCTCAGACAGAGCTTGGCCTTTTGCTGCCGCATTGCGGCGCGATGGGCTGGGGCATGATCGCGCTGAGCACCGTCTTCTTCGTAATGATCGTGCTGCAATACGGCTGCGTGTTCCTCTCGGGCTTTTTGAAGAGCACGAAGGGTGTCTGCTCCTTCACGCTGCAATACTGGGATCAGCTCTGGCGCATCGGCTCGTCGACGATGCTGCGAAGCGTTGAATACGCGCTCATCGTCTCCATCGCCGGTACGGTTTTTGCAATGCTCTTCGCCTATTACATGGACCGCCGACGCATCATCGGCCGCAGCCTTTTCGACTGCCTTGCGACGCTGCCCTATATGCTGCCGGGCACGTGCTTTGGCATCGGCTACATTCTCGCGTTCAACCACGCGCCGCTCAAGCTGACGGGCACGGCCCTCATCGTGCTGGCCAACATGCTCTTCAAGCAGCTGCCGACCTCCACGAAGATCTGCACCGCGTCGCTCGCGCTCCTACCCGAAGTGCAGGAGCGCTCGGCGCGCGACCTTGGCGCGGGACGGCTCGCTGTGCTGCGCGATGTGGTCTTTCCCGCACTGCGGCCCGCGTTTTTGAGCTGCTTTGTCTATAACTTCACGAGCAGCATGACGACGGCGGGCTCCATCATCTTTCTCATCGACGCCAAGCGTCAGCTGGCCGTTTTCAAGCTCTTTGACGCGGTGTATCAAGGCGATTACGCCCTCGCCTCGCTGATCGCGAGCGTCATCACCGTCATCGTCCTTCTTGTCGAAGGCCTCGCCTTCCTCATCACCCGGAAAGGAGAAAATCGCCGTGTATCTCGAACTTGACCGCTTGAGCAAGCAGTTTGACGGCAAATACGCCGTGCATGACCTCTCCCTCGGCCTGGAAGAGGGCGGACTTTTGTGCATTCTCGGCTCGTCGGGCTGCGGCAAGACGACCACGCTCAACATGATCGGCGGCTTTCTCAAGCCCGACGGCGGCAGGGTGCTCCTCGACGGGCATGACATCACCGCGCTCCCGCCCGAGCGGCGGCCGGTTTCGACCGTTTTCCAGTCCTACGGCCTGTTCCCGCACATGAGCGTGCTGCAAAACGTGACCTACGGGCTCAAATTCCGCGGCTATTCCCGCACGGAGGCAAAGGAAAAGGGCCGCCGGTACCTGAGTCTCGTTGGCCTTGCCGAGCGCGAGGACGCGCGCATCGGCGAGCTCTCGGGCGGCCAGCAGCAGCGCGTGGCGCTTGCCCGCGCGCTCATCGTCGAGCCAAAGCTGTGCCTTCTTGACGAGCCGCTCTCGAACCTCGACGCGGCGCTGCGCGTGCGGATGCGCGGGGAGCTCAAGCGCTTGCAGCGCGAGCTCGGCACCACGATGGTCTTCGTCACACACGATCAGGAGGAGGCGCTCATTCTGGCTGACTCCATCGCCGTGATGAGCGAGGGCGAGCTCTTGCAGCTCGGCTCGGCAGAGGAGGTCTTCCGCCATCCTGCAAACGACTATATCGCGTCATTTCTCGGCCTCAACGACATTGTGTGGAAGGACGACGGCAGCGTGCTGAAGGTCATCCGCCACGGAGAAAAGGAGTAAACTTACCATGCTTGTTGATATGCACCTGCACGAATGCACCTACTCGACCGACAGCTTTCTCCACCTGGAGGAGATCGTCTCTATCGCCAGGCAAAAGGGGCTGGACGCGATCTGCATCACGGACCACGACAGCATGGGCCTGCGCGAGCGCGCGGAGGCCTATTCCCGCGAGATCGGCTATCCCATCTTCGTCGGCGTGGAATTTTTCTCGCTCTGGGGCGATATCACCGCCTGGGGGATCGACGGCATCCCCGACCAGCGCGTCAGCGCACAGGACCTTATCGACCTGGTGCGAGAAAAGGACGGTTTCTGCGTCTCCTGCCACCCCTTTCGCAGCAACAATCGCGGGCTGCGCGAGCACCTGCGCGACGTGCACGGTCTTGACGGCGTGGAGGTCCTCAACGGCAGCACGCCGCTTGAGGAGAACCGGACGGCACTGCGCTTCTGCCGCGAGTTGGGGCTCAAGGCCATCGGCGCGAGCGACGCGCACGTGCCGGAGCAGGTGGGAAAATACGTGACATGGCTGCCCGAAACGGTCACAACGCTGCCCGATTTTGTCACCGCGCTGCACACGCTGGAAACGCGTCCCGCCATCTGGACGGGCAGCGGGTACGATGTCGTCACCGAGTTTTGAGATGAATTTTCAGCGGGCTGGGGTATCATGCTCCGGCCCCTTTTTTACATTCCGCCGCGTCATATCCGATATTCATGCAGGAAAGCTGTGGTAATATTTCACAAGAACCCATTCTTCCGTGTAAAAAGATTCTCAAAATTTGGAGAAGTGGAAAATTAGGGATTGACATTTTCCCAGCATGGGAGTATGGTAACGCCAACAATTTCAAACACCCGATCGCGAGGTCGGGAAGATAGAGGCGCGGCTGACAAAAGTAGCGCGTTCGCACCGGCACAGGAAGCCGGAGCGCGCGAAAGGGGATGCCGCCGAAGTGGAAACGGTTCCTGTGCCGTTTGCCGCTGGTTCGTCGGAGAACATCCGCCGGACTGTCACGTATGTGGAGCGCTATCGAGGTCGGCAAGCTGTTTGTCCCCCCCAGGGTGATGACCGGTTTGCCGGATTGCAGTACAGTTGCAGCCGTAAATGCTTCACAAAGCATTTACGGCTTTGTTTTTTGTCTGCATCGGGAGTGCGAAAACCCGAAAAAAGCAGGACTCCCCTGTTTTTGAAAAATGAAACTCATCACAAGAAAGGAAACCACCACCATGAAGCTCAGAACCTTTACCGCCCTCCTGCTGGCGGCCATCATGCTCTTCGCACTCACCGCCTGCGGCAGTCAGGCCGCCGACGATTCCAGCAGCGATCAGCAGCAGGAACAGCAGGACACCACCACGAACGAAAGCAACGAATTCCGCGTCGGCATGGAGTGCGCTTACGCCCCCAACAACTGGCAGGAAAGCGAAGCGACGGACTCGAACGTCCCCGTTGAAAACGTCGCCGGCACGTATGCCGAGGGTTACGACGTGCAGATCGCCAAGGCCATCGCAGAGGGCCTCGGCAAGGAGCTCGTCATCGTCAAGCTCAGCTGGGACGGCCTGATCGACGCGCTCAATCAGGGCCAGATCGACGCCATCATCGCCGGTATGATGGACACCGCCGAGCGCCGCGAATCCATCAACTTCTCCGAGCCCTACCGTGAGACCACCTACGGCCTGATGGTGCTCGCCGATTCCCCGTACTTAAATGCCACCTCCATTCAGGACTTCTCCGGCGCAGCCGTCCTCGGCCAGCAGGGCACGGCGCTTGACGATGTCATCGAGCAGATCGAAGGCGTCGACCACTTAAGCCCCGTCGGCAGCGTGCCCGACATGATCTCCCGCCTGCAGCAGGGCACCTGCGACGCCATCGTCATCAACGTTGAGAACGCGCAGGGCTACCTCGCTTCCAACCCGAACTTCCGCCTGGTCACCTTCGATGAGGGCAGCGGCTTCACGCTGCCGGCCAAGGGCTCCTGCGTGGGTCTGCGCAAGAGCGACAATGAACTCCTTGATCAGATCAACACCATCCTTTCCGGCATCGACGACGACGCCCGCGCCGCCATGTGGCAGGCAGCCGTCGACGGCCAGCCCCAGTAATATCCCACGCACCGCCGCCGCGTGAAAAACGCGGCGGCGGGTACGCGAAGCACTCTAGAGACAACGCGCTTCGCACCATAAAGGAGGAAACACCATGGCAGCACCCACCGCGCCCCGGAAGAACTTCATCACCCGGGATCACCGTTATGTTTATTTAGGCGGAAGTTTCATCGCCCTGCTGGGTCTCGGCATGTTCTACTCCGCCCCCAGCCCGTACAGCTTCATCCCCGCGCAGTCCGTGTTCGGCACGGCGCTCGCGGCGATCTGCTGGTTCTTCCTCGGCGTGAGCGCCATGGCGCTGCTCGTCAAGTGGGCCTATTGGAACAATTACAGCTCCACTATTATGAAGCGCCCCCTCATCGTGCGCGTCAGCCGTTACCTCTCGTATCTCGACGCCGCGGCCTGCGCGCTGCTGGTGCTCGACCGCTTCATTTTAAAGCTCGCCTACATCATCAACGCCGCCATTCATGCCGACAGCAACCCGACCGACACGCTCTCCATGATGGCCTACATGGCGTACAACCAGCGCTCGCTCTTCGCCATCGGCATTTCGTACACGGTGCGCCTCGCGCTCTTCGGCACGGCGATCGCGTTCGTGCTGGCGCTTCTCATGGTCTTCCTCCGCATTCAGGAGCCCGACAAGCGCGACAACGACTTTGTGAAGTTCCTCAAGATCGTTGCCAACAAATTCTCCCGCTTCTATATCTTCGTCATCCGCGGCACGCCAATGATGGTGCAGTCGCTCATCCTCTACAACGCGGTGTTCGGCCTCTTCAAGCGCACGGGCATGAGCGTTTCGGACATCAACCGCGTCTGGCCGCTCTTCTTAGCGGGTCTTGTCACGATCTCGCTCAACTCGACGGCATATCTTGCCGAGGTGCTGCGCGGCGGCATTCTCGCCGTGGACGCGGGCCAGATGGAGGCCGCACGCTCGCTCGGCATGACGCACTGGCAGGCCATGCGCAAGGTCGTCTTCCCGCAGGCCATCAAGAACTCGCTTCCCGCCATCGGCAACGAATTCATCATCAACATCAAGGATTCGTCCGTTCTCTGCGTCGTCGGCGTGTCCGATCTGATGTTCATGACCCGCTCGGTCGCCGGTATTTATTATAAAGGTACCGAGTGCTACCTCATCGCCGCCATCGTTTACCTGTTCCTGACGTATCTTTCTTCGCTCCTGCTCAAGGCCATCACGGGAAAGATGACCGCGCCGGACAACACCAAGCGGCACCAGGGCAACCAAACCGTCGATCTGGGGCTTCCCAGCTCGAACTGACAGGAGGGCGCTATGACGAACGATCCCATCATCAAAATCGAACAGCTCGAAAAGTCCTTCGGCGACCTGCACGTGCTCAAGGGCATTGACCTTGAGGTCAACCGCGGAGAGGTCGTGTGCATCATCGGCGCATCCGGCTCCGGCAAATCGACCATCGCGCGCTGCGTGATGAACCTGCTGCGGCCGCAGGGCGGGCAGATCCTTTATCGCGGCATCGACATCTGTGACCGCCGCGCCTTCCGCGCGAACCGCCGCACGCTGCAGGCAGAGCGGCAGATCATCTTTCAGGACTCCGGCTCGAGCCTGAACGGGCGCATGCGCGTGTGCGACATTATCGCCGAGCCCATGCGCATCCAGCATGTCCGCCCGCCGCGCGGCAGCTACCGCGCCGAGGCGGAATTCCAGATGCGCTATGTTGGTCTGGACGCGGGCTATCTGGACAAATACCCCGGTGAGCTTTCCGGCGGGCAGCGCCAGCGCGTCGCCATTGCGCGCGCTCTGTCCATGGAGCCGGAGCTGCTCGTTGCGGACGAGCCGGTTGCCTCGCTGGATGTCTCCATTCAGGCGCAGATCATCAATCTGTTTCGCCATCTGCAGGAGGAGCACGGGTTCTCCTTCCTGTTTATTGCCCACGATCTGGCTGTCGTGGAATTCCTCTGTGACCGCGTCGGCGTGCTGTATCAGGGAAGGCTCGTGGAGCTGGCCCCGACGGCATCGCTGTTCGCCGCGCCGCAGCACCCCTATACGCGCGCGCTGCTCTCGTCCATCCCCATCCCGGACCCGCGCCTCGAGCGCGCCCGCAGGCCGCTCGTCTTTGAGGGGCCGCTGCCGGACGGCGGCACATGGACGGAGGTCGCGCCGGAGCATTACGTTCTGCTGGAAGGAGGGGGCGCCGTATGAAGGTCCGCGCCTCGGCATTTTCGTGCTGAGCGTGCTGCTGCTGTCCGTTCTGACATTCTATATTTCCCGTCTGGCCCCCGGTGACCCACTCGTCTCCTACTACGGCGACCGCGTGGAAAAAATGTCCCCCGCCGAGCGCGAATGGGCTGAGGACAAGCTCGGCCTGAATGATCCCCTGCCCACGCAGTACGCACGCTGGTTCAGCCGCGCGCTGCACGGCGATTTCGGCATCTCCTATAAATACAAAATGGACGTGCTGGAGCTGATCGGTGACCGCATTGGCAACACCCTGCTGCTCGGCGGGCTCGGCTTCGTGCTGCTGTTCGTGCTGGCTCTGCTGCTCGGCGCGCTGTGCGCATGGAAGGAGGACCGGCCGCTCGACCGCATCCTCTGCAAGCTTGGCACGGTGACGAGCTGCATCCCGGAATTCTGGCTGTCACTGATGCTGATCCTGCTGTTTTCCGTCACGCTGCGCTGGCTGCCGAGCTCCGGGGCCTACAGCGTCGGCCACGCGGACGATGTCGGCGACCGGATCGTGCACCTGATCCTGCCGATGTCCGTCGTCGTACTGAGCCACCTGTGGTACTATGCCTACCTCGTGCGCAACCGGCTGGTGGAGGAGCTGCGCGCGGACTATGTGCTGCTGGCGCGCAGCGAGGGTATGGGCCGGGCGCACATCGTGCTGCGGCAGTGCCTGCGCAATGTGCTTCCGTCCTATCTCAGCCTCATGGCCATCTCCGTGCCGCATGTGATGGGCGGGACCTATATCGTAGAAGCCGTGTTTTCCTACCCCGGCCTCGGCACACTGTCCTACGAGAGCGCGCGCTACAAGGACTACAACCTGCTGATGGTGCTGTGCCTGCTCTCCGGCGCGGTCGTCATCGCATGCAGTCTGCTGGCGCAGGCCATGAACGCGCGGCTCGACCCGCGCCTTCGCCCGGCGGAACGGGAGGTGACC